>Ga0209673_1000602_pt1 | contig 55765 bp, 63 predicted proteins | sample AraplaCol_mMS_r2_2_FD_184274 | JGI IMG/M metagenome (GOLD analysis project Ga0209673, IMG submission 184274) | Arabidopsis root microbial communities from North Carolina, USA - plate scrape MF_Col_mMS_r2 (SPAdes) (version 3) | ecosystem: Host-associated > Plants > Roots > Endosphere | place... | reverse complement strand
GGGGGGGGGGGGGGGGGGGAGGGATGGGATGAAGTTGGATGAAAAGTGGACGAAAGCCCCGCGACGACAAAAACAAGAAAGGCATGACTTCACTGCGAAAACACGCCGTTGAATACATACAATTTCGGGGGCATTTCACCAGAATATTATATTATTTACTTTTGATCTAGAATTGGACCTTTATTTTTTATAATATGAATTTAACTCATCAACTGCTAAATTAAATTAAAATTGTATACATTCATTGCCATCTCTTCCCCACATCAAAGCGATCGTCCCTTTTGAATCCGGCGAATCCACCAAATCGCAACGTTCTTCCGTCATCTTCGTTGCTGTCTGTTCTTGTTATTCTGCACTGCCTCAAATTATCCCCATTCCCTGGTTTCAGTTTGATCTTGTTCTCCTATCAATCTCTTGATTAATTCCAGCCCGATTCAATTCGCCTTGGCTTCCCGCCACATGCGGGCCTGCTCGACTTTGTGCCGGCGCATCCAACCCCCGGCCAACTTCTTCTCCTCTTCCTCCGCAGGCGCACAGATCGTTCGTCCATACAACCACCTTGCCCGATCCCATCTCACCCCTCGCTACCCTCCACGTTACGAAACGAGAAGCGCCTCATCTTTCTGGATTACAATCTCCTTGCTTACTGTTGGTGGAGGTGCCTGGGTCCATAACTACTTTACTTCCAACGACTTATCATTATCCGCGCATACCCGCCCCCCGTCACAAAATTCCTTCCTTGAAGTCATTGACACCCTCAGAAATATGCCTGTTGAGCCAGCGCCGGGTACTGTCGGGACCCTTACCTCCGAGCAGGAGGCTAAGCTGCAGGAATTCTGGGTTCTAACCTTGAAGGTTTTCGGCGTCGACCTGCAAGCCCTTGAAGCCGACGCCAAGAACAAAGAGAGTGCCGATGCTGCAGCCAACTCGGGGAAGAAGGATAAATCATCGAAGCGTCGATGGGGACTATGGGGTCGTAGCAATGATGATGAAGGGGACGACGCGAAGAGTGTTTCTTCCGCCAGTGGAATCACCGCCGGTCTCGCATCTATCAACATCACTGATGGCGATGATAAATACGGCCAGACCAAGGAATTCCAGCAAGCTCTGGTCGACATGTCACCCGAAGAGATTCGGACAGCTTTCTGGAACATGGTCAAGCAAGATCACCCGGATGGACTCCTACTACGATTCCTGCGTGCACGCAAGTGGGATGTCAAGAAAGCATTGGTCATGATGATCTCTACCATGCGCTGGCGATTACAAGAGGTTCATGTGGATGATGATATCATGGCCAATGGAGAGGCCACAGCTTTGAAACAATCGCAGGGCTCCGATGCGGCGGAAAAGAAGAGGGGTGAGGATTTCATGTACCAGATTCGTAAAGGTAAAAGCTTCTTGCACGGTGTGGATCGGTTTGGTCGCCCTATCTGTGTCGTTCGTGTAAGGTTGCACCATGCTGGAGACCAGGAGGCTGAGGGTTTGGAGCGGTTCACGGTTTATACCATTGAGACTGCCCGTCTACTGTTGGCCCCTCCCGTTGAAACTGCTGTAAGTGGTCTGATACACATTTTGGCTTCGAGTAACCTTGCTGACCAGATCAGACTATAATTTTCGATATGACGGATTTCTCAATGGCTAATATGGTGCGTTTTCTCTCCGATCACAGGGTCTCCGCGACTTTATTGACCCTTCAATTTAGGATTATACACCTGTCAAATTCATGATCAAGTGCTTTGAAGCTAACTACCCCGAATCGCTTGGGGCTGTTCTCATTCACAAGGCACCGTGGCTCTTCTCCAGTATCTGGAGCATCATCAAGGGCTGGCTCGACCCTGTCGTGGCCGCAAAGATTCACTTCACCAAGAATCGCGAAGACCTAGAAAATTTCATTCCACCCAATCAGATCATGAAAGAGCTAGGCGGTGCTGAGGATTGGGAGTATGAATACGTTGAGGTAAAAGAGGGCGAAAACAGCAAGATGGAAGATACCGCAACTCGTGATAAGCTGATCTCTGAACGCCAAGAGCTTGCCAAAGAAATTCAAGCAATCACTATTGAATGGATCAGGGCCAGTTTCAAGCAGGAAACTGAGGCTGCTGCTACCGCAAAGGAGAAGCGCGATGGCCTAGTCGAGCAACTGCGCAAACAATACTGGGTTCTCGACCCGTACATTCGAACCCGGTCACTCTACGATCGACTGAACATTATCAAAGGCGACGGCAAAATTGAATTCTATCCGGGCGCTGAGAAGACCGATGAGCATGCCGCTCAGAGCCAATAAATTGCATGGCCTGTGCGCTGGGTGATATAAGTGGCATATATTGGTCCTATGTAGGTTGAAATGTGTGGACATGCATGATTCTGTACTATATACGAGTTCTGGTTCATGCGATAAATAGAGCAAATATTGCATTTCGAAGGATCATAGAAATGACAGAGTTAAAAACAGGGTTAATTGCATGATTTTTCTTGGTCAATCGTGTTAACCAAAAGTAAAGAACGGCTACTTGCTCATTTTTCACTATTGAGATAGCTAGCTCGAACATAGCATGTCACTGCTAGTACTTTACATCTTCGACTTGATCTCCTCGTGCAGGGCCTTCAGCTTGTCCATATTGGTTTCAGAAGAGGGCCAGCCGATACTCATACCCTCCTTCTCGTTGGGCTTGGGAATCTGTTAGGTGTTAGTAAGAGTATTTAATGAGATGACAAGAAGCAATAATGATTGGAATATTTGCTGCGTATCAAAGCAACATACCATGTGGAAGTGAACCTAATTCGCAATCATTAGTCTATGGTCAATCTGCATCGGCGGAGTTTATACTTACGTGGTCGACGACCTGGTGGGCAATGCGGCCGTTGTTCTGGAGGATGTTGAAATCTGTGGCTCCGCTAGCTTTGGCGATCTTCTTTGCGACGGGCTACAATTCACATGCGATGTTAGCTACTATCCTGACTTGACAATGCGCCTCCACACGAGTCATCCAGCTAGGGACCTTGGGGGTTGGCGACCGAGGTAAATTTAGAGCAGACGCCTCATATCTTCCATCTGTATCAACCTCCCCAGACTCCAGATACCCATATTCTTCATTCGAACTACAGGTATTTTTTGTGTTAACTTACCAGAACCTCAAGCAGGTCCTCATCAGGGATATCGGTCAACTTCGCGCCGTGAAACTTGGGGATCACGAGCTGTTCAAATCACAGTTAGTCAATTCGAATATCTTCACCACATCTATGATTTGATCTAAGGTGTACTCCGAAAAACTGTCGCCGCAAGAGTCAAGTGCGAAATTGCATAGCACCAAAGTGAGGACAGTGGCCGTGCGGGGAAGGATATACAGAGAGGAACATACGGCGTGGCCTTGGCTAAGAGGATTGATGTCAAGGAAAGCAAAGACCTTCTCGCTCTCAAAGAGCTTGAATGAAGGGATATCACCTAGAGACCAGAAAGCATCAGCAACATACCCAGCGACGGGATCCGTCGGGAAGGGAGGAGGGGCTCCGGGCGGGGATGCAATGTATCGATACATACCCTTGATAATCTTGCAGAAAATACAGGCGGCGGAAGAAGCCATTGTCAATGGTGATCGAGTAGCGGGTTTAGGCCTTTTATCTGGTTGGAAATGGGGTTATGTTGGGGGCAATTGAGAGATAATGTGTAGCTTGTTTGGGGTAAACTCGAAGGTCGAGGTTCAGTTGAAGTCATATGCGGGGACAGCCCGGAAAAGAAAATAAAAAAGTGCGGTTGGCGGGAATTGAACGCGGGTGCTCGGGTGGTTCAGCGATGGGTTATATAACACAATAAGGATTCGCACCCGAGGAGTGGGACAAGCTAGTACAGAACCCATTTCTTGCCTTTTACCAGAGATGGCCGTGGTTTGCCCACAATACTCCTCTTCTCAATCTTTGGATATCCAAGCTACGACATAGCCGTCGTTGAAGTTTTTATTTTTTGCACTTGATTGGTATTCTTATAGGTACTAGAATTGATCTTTTTTTTTTGACTCATCTTCCGTCCATATTCTCGAGTTCTGCGCGTATTACTGCTTTCGAGGTCGTGTGCGTAGCTTCTGTTTGGCCGTGCACAGATGGAGTTAGTGCAGGCGACTGCAGCGCTTGCCGTGCCTTCAGTAAGTAATCACTTCGAAGGTGTCGTACTTGAGATAAAAAATCTTGACTAGTATTTGATATTGCTAGGTTACTAAGCCGAGATGAAATGAAATTGTCTGCGGAAATATATTGAGGTTATTTGCATGCCAGAATACCTTAGAGTCATAAAACTATGTGCACACCATGGTCCTTACAACTATTGCAAGATAGAATAGAAAGGTTATCCAGTAGTAGGTACCTATGCTATAGGCATAGCACTAAATAAAAAGACACTCACGCTAGAAGCCACAACTATACACCATTGTAGGTGTCCCAAAGTCTACCACCTAGATTGTACCTAGGTCGTTACTCGGTATAACTACATCTAAATGGAAAATTCTGGCACAAGATGGGATTACATGAGCAATTGAACGAAGAGATCTTCTCTAGAATAAATTTTCATCAAGTCTCAGATCACAGCTTGGTTATCAGATAAAGTATGTCCGATTGATCCTCCAACGCTAAATGTGAGCAAGCATACTATGAACTATGTACAGCGAAAAGAAGCTGGTTGGTCTTGGACCAATCACAGTCCGCACTTTGTCAGACTCTGCGAGGGTATAATCGTGAAAGCTGCTACACCATGCCACGTCGTATTCTCTGCCAGATAGAAATATTATATAGATAAATAACCATCATTAGATTCAAATTGGAACTGTATAAATGTGATAAACCCTTCAAAAGACTTCTCCGCCGTGGAAGTGTGTGTTCCCAATCCGGCTAGCGCGGTGGTCCCGTGCACCTTCCCGACTTCCTCTCTGCGAAACCTCGCTGCCCTCCCCTCACCACTCTCCCCTCTATACACACGCTCTTTGCGAGATATCCCTCGGTCAGAGACCATGCAGAAGTCTCGGACCATTCAATCGGCCCTGGGGTCGCGGGCTTTTGCCCCCGTTCCACGGGTGCAGGTTCACTTCCAGCGCCGCAGCATCCAGGACGTTGCCATCACTCGCACCGGCCGACCTATCCTGAAGGTCCAAGGTGGCCGGTAAGGACTCAATTGCGCCTTTCATGTGGTAGAATGATTGCTAATGTGTTACTGCTCATAGCTCTTCCCTCGGAGGTACCTCGCCTTTCTCGCTCCGATCTTGCCTTTCGTCCATAATGCTCATTCAAATACAGGTCACACTGCGACTGTCTTCGGTGCTACTGGCTTCCTTGGTCGCTACATCGTCAATCGCCTTGGTATGTCGAGAATCAACAAAAATCGGGCTTCAATGGGTGTTTGGCTAACTTCCCGCAGCTTCCCAGGGTTGCAATGTCGTGATCCCTTACCGGGAGGAGATGAGCAAGCGTCACTTGAAGGTCACTGGTGATCTTGGACGTGTCACGTTCCTCGTATGCGATTCCTCCTCTCAAATCATATCCCAGAGCCTAGATTGTTCTGACACCACATAGGAATACGACCTGCGCAACACCCAGTCCATCGAGGAGAGCGTCCGTCACTCGGACGTCGTTTACAACCTTGTCGGTCGCGAGTACCCTACCAAGTGAGTATAAACGAGGATACTGTCGGATGGAAGGGGTATACTGACGGCGCACCAGGAACTTCTCTTACGTTGATGTCCACGTTGACGGCGCCGAGCGCATCGCCGACGCTGTTGCCAAATACGATATCGATCGCTTCATCCACGTTTCCTCCTACAACGCCCGTCGTGACTCGCCTTCCGAGTACTGGTCTACTAAGGTTAGATCACCTGTACTCTAGTATTGTCTTTTTTGCGCAGGCACTAACTGTCTTTTAGGCCTGGGGTGAGGAAGTTGTCCGTAACATCTACCCCGAGACCACCATTGTCCGCCCTGCCCCGATGTTCGGTTTCGAGGACAACCTCCTTCACAAGCTTGCCCGCTTCACCCACGTCTTCACTGCCAACAACATGCAGCAGCGCTTCTGGCCTGTTCACGTAAGTCGCCAGGTTGAACATGAATGCGACCCGTACTGACCACACTCTCCATAGGCCCCTCAGGTTGGACACGCCCTTGAGCTGATGCTGCACGATGAGAGCAGTGTCGGCCAGACCTTTGAGCTTTACGGCCCTACCAACTATTCCATGGCCGAGATTGCTGAGCTTGTCGACCGGGAAATCATCAAGGACCGCTCCCCTCTGAACATCCCCAAGTTCATCGCCAAGCCTGCTGCGCACTTGCTCAACAAGGCTCTCTGGTGGCATGTTGGCTCGGCCGATGAGGTCGAGCGTGAGTTCCACGACCAGGTCATCGACCCAACTGCCAAGACCTTCAAGGACCTGGGCATTGAGAAGACTCCTGAGGTCACTGACATGATTTTCGAGTACCTGGTATGTATCTCTGGGCTTCCTCGTGCAATAGTTTGCAATACTAACAACCGAACAGAAAGGATACCGTAAGTCGGCCTACTACGATCTTCCTCCTATGACCGAGAAGGAACGTCGGGAAGAGAAGAAGTATCTCCACGTGCTGGACGATCAGTAGTTTGTTTCAATATGTACATAAGCCATCCTAGAAGTCAATTTCCTTGTGTTTTCCTCTCAAAATGAAATCAAATAACAAAATCAATTGCCGATTAGCCTGTTTGTAGCTTATGAATTATCTGCCAATTGATCCCATTGAATCAAACGAATCAACTTTATCAATTCCCTTCGCGGCCAACTTGGAGCTCCGCCCCGCAATCCCGGAGATTTCCACTTATTCGGACCTCCCACTTCACTCCCACTTCACTCCCATTACACATCACAATGGCACCACCAATCCTCCTATTGAAAACGAAATCCTCTCCAAACGACGGATACGAAGATTACTTCTCTAACAACAATTACACCCCAGTCTTCGTCCCCGTCCTCGAACATCGTTTCCATACCTCCAACCTCGCCGAAGTCCGCGAGCTCTTCGCCTCCGGCGCATTCAGTAGCGAGGCTACCAGCTCAAAAGATATAGATGGAGATGCACACACCGATAAACGCTATGGAGGCATGGTATTTACCAGTCAACGCGCGGTAGAGGCATTCACACACATGATTGAAGAGAAAGGCCGTACGTGAAATTCAAGAAACACGGATAACTCGACAGCGTACTAACTTCATTCCGAATAGTTCCATCTACCCCTTCAATACCACTATATACCGTCGGTCCGGCAACAGCACGAACGCTCTCCTCGCTACGAGACAAATATCTTCCCGCCAGTACGATTCACGGCGAGGATACAGGGACAGGCGAGAAGTTAGCGCATATGATGCTTGATCACTATAATGACTTACAGAAGAAGGATAATGGTGTTGTGTCACGACCGGATTCAAAACCGGGATTACTTTTTCTAGTCGGTGAACAGCGTCGAGATATCATTCCGAAAACACTTATGGACGCCAGTCTTGAAGATAGAAGGATTAACATTGATGAAATTGTTGTTTATGAGACTGGTGAAATGGAATCTTTTGAGAGGGAATTTGCGGCGAATGTTGCTGCTTATTCTGGGGATGGGATGTGGGTTGTTGTTTTCTCGCCTTCTGGGTGTGAGGCTATGTTGAGGGTATTGAAATTGGGTCCGTTTGCTGAGGATTCTGTGGAGGGTTCTGTGGGGGGGAAGAAGAAGGTATTTATTGCGACGATTGGACCTACGACGAGAGATCATTTGAGGAATAAGTTTGGTTTTGAGCCGGATGTTTGTGCGGATAAACCTAGTCCTGAGGGTGTTGGGGAGAGTATTAAGAGGTTTATGATGGAGTGATACCATGTCATGAAAGTATACTAGAATCAAGGTTATAGATTGTACATATTGGATGAAGTTGAAAATGCTAGTGCGATTGCTAGTGCTATTGCCACAGATATTGGGATTTGAATTCGAATCGCTTCTGGATTCCTATCCAGGCCTATCTAATCACGATGATTGAATGGAATGAATTGCATGCTTGAAAATCAGATATTGACATTTGCTTTGTTTACCGCATGATTTCCTCGTAAATGAGCACTGAGACAATTAGTTATGATTCCACATCAGTAATTGCATCGAATCATACCTTTCAATTGCTCTTTGCTTAGAGCATCCTTGTTCTTGTCGAAATCGAAGAATCCCTCTGGAATTGGAGGTGCTGTGGGCTCGTCTTCGGGATCGTGGTACGGCTCGAGGTATGGGTGGCGCAGGGCATCCTCCACGGAAATACGCTTGGCCGGGTTGAAAGCGAGTAATTTCTCGAGCAGATCTAAGGCCAGCTCGTTGCTCTTGGGGAACATAGCCCGGAAAGGAATCTTCTTTTTAAAGGGGAGGGAGCGAATATATTCTCGTGCTCGTCGTGACTTGATGCCATAGTAATCTTCCATAGTGGGGGTGCCGAGAACGTCGAGGATCAGGGTAAGCTGGTGGTGGTCTGGAAAATGTTAGCCATATTTACAGCACAAGATCAAAATATTGGCAGTGGATTGGTGCTTCCGTACAGTCCTTTCCGGGGAATAGAGGCTTTCCACTCAGCATCTCAGCCAGAATACAGCCAACACTCCAAACATCAATAGCCTTGGTGTACTCCTTGAATGTCAACATAATCTCCGGGGCACGGTACCACCGAGTAGCAACGTATTCCGTCATGAAACCGGAGTTGTCGTCGGTGGATGCGGCAGATCGTGCCAGACCGAAATCGCAGACTTTCAGATCGCAATTGGCGTTGAGCAAAAGGTTGGATGGCTTCAGATCACGATGCAGAACGTTGGCCGAGTGCATGGCCTTGAGTGCGCGCAGAGTTTGGTAGATGAAATATTGGCAGTGGTCGTCAGATAGATCTTGTGTGCGAATAACTCGGTGCATATCAGTCTCCATGAGCTCCTAAAGGAAGTGTGAGTTAATCGATTCGACATGGAGGGCCTCTTCTTCGGTATCTTTTGCGGGGGTGTGTGATGCGCACCTGAATCAAATACACTTCATTGAATCCCTCATAATTGCGGGGTCGTTGGATATCGAGAATGGAGATAATGTTCTCGTGGTTGAAATAGCGCAGCAGTTTCATTTCACGGAGTGTGCGCAGACAAAACATGGAGTGGTCGAATGGAGTAATCTTCTTGATCGCAACCTTTTGGCCAGATGGCTTGTGGATGGCGGAACTGGTATCATATATGAGCTGGACAAAGCTCTCTAGCGCAAGAATGAAGTCTTCCAACTTACCAGACCACGCCGTAGGCACCCTCACCGATCACATCCTGGATTTCATACTGATCGGAGACGTTGAAGGAAATCTTGCGCGATCCTCCTGATGGGGGGTTCTGTTGACCCATGGCGCCGGTTTGTAAACGCTATTTGCGATGGTTAAATTCGAGGTTCAATGCGTGTAAGAGGAAGAAGAATATGCACGAGAGATGTATATTCCTAAATTGGACCATCGATTGTTCAAGTAATGCTGCACTGCTAATGTCTGCTGTACGGAGCCAAGCCTAGAGATCCGACTCTCGAGCGATTTAACTCTGTATATTGTAGACGCAGAGACAGCTTTTACCTGATGGAACACACACATGGCACCTCCTGTGATATAAGAAATGTCTGGAATAGAGCTTACATTTGTTGACGTGTGGAGATATAAGTGAATCGGTGTACTTTCGGATCCGTCGCTAGTCGGGACAGCTCGTCAAGACCTGTACGGTTCTTTGAGTCGAATCGGCCCGAATGCGCAATAATTATTCGACGGAAGCGAGTCAGGGAGGAAACAGAAACAACAGGAGCAAGCTTTCTGTATTGGCGAGGAAATGGAGAGGTTTCGGATGAGGGGTGGATAACAAGATGTAGACAGCCGAGGCGAATCAGTGGACAAGTTCAGGATGACCGTAAAGAGAGGGAGTCAAGTGAATAGCTCCAAGCCAAGTTCAAAAATAAAAAATAAAAAGGATGAACCAGGCAAAGGGAAGTGAAATGAAGAGTGAAGGGAAGTCAAGTGAAGGTGGGGAGAGAAAGAGATGGAGACTCACGGGATGCGATGGTGGGGCAACAAGCTGTTTGGGTCAGGGGAATCACAGTATACTCTGTGTATATGTATAAGGTATAACTAATTAGTTACATAGTATATACATAGTATGTGTATGGTATATACAGTATACAGTTGTCGATCATTGTCTACTAGGATTATTATTCTACTGATAACTCATCTAATTCATCCAATATTCTCACGCCACCAGCGCCAAACCATCAACACGACGCTACTGTCGGAGTTGGTCACTATCACAAAGTGACTTACTGGGCTCCACCATTCCTGGCGCCGTCCGGAGATGATTGGCACACAGCGACCATCCTGGTTTCACCTTTGATTCTGATCACACTATTGGCGTACTATCTTTGGGGCTAGATTGAAACCAGGGGCTGAGTTGGTTCATATTTGTGTCATGATAAAATAAGAATAACGAAGAAGGGAAGTGCTTCAAATAATATCATTTTCGGGGTGGCTATTTCGTAGATGTATGGAGTACGTAGGATGGAGTATGATACTTTGATATAGACGGAGGATCCAGTATTCGACCGCATATCCAAATACATATGATATCCCCCCTCTCCTCCATTTGAAAAAAAAGAGGTCCAAGCTGCTCTACTGGTACAAGGGAGATCAAGCAAGATGGAAACATGGACATGGCGAATCAATTAAATCAGTCATCAATCACTGCACGACCTGCAACATTGTCAGATGTCGATGTCGGATTTTAGAGAGAGAGAGAGAGAGAGAGAGAGAGACTAATGAAATGATTTCATACCTTCTCTCGCAGAGTCGTCATCCATTGCTCCAGACTGACACTCTGGTCCGCGCGGTCCTCCACCAACATCGTCTGAGCCCAAAGACGAAGACCTGGTTCACCGTCCTCACGCACCACATACAGATGCGGCACAATGATGCTACCCACTCCCTTTGACCGATGATCACGGCTCTTCTCGATCACCGCTCGTACCCGTTGGTTAAACTCATTATCAACCTCTGGCAATGTCGACTTGCCCACCCGCAGTTGGCTCTTGTCCGGAACTCCAAAGACATCTTCGATCAGTTGAGGCACCGCCTGGTGACCAACCCACAGGAACTGAGTTTGGCCATCGTCGATCAAGTAAAGACCGTATGAGGCAAGACGGCCCGAGGACAGGTTGGTGGCCGGTGGCAGAACAATTTCGCCGGTTTGCGGGTCAGGTACACCAGCATTGTCGGGCATATCATGCAAAGAGTACATCTTCGGGTATATGTATTGAATGAGAAGGGGCAGGGGAAGAGTGGACAAGAGACAGAGTGCGGCGGATCGCATATCCGTCGGGATTTGAGCAGATTTGCGAAGACCGAGCTGGGGGAAAAAAACAAATCATGTTAGCATCGCATCTTAGCTTCTGGAGAGAAAATAAAGGGAACATACGTTCTTAATCATTGCCAAAAACAAAACAGGCAATCCACGAAGGTTGGCAGGGAATTGAAGACCACCACCACTGACGCTACCACCAGCAAGCTCCTTGCGATAGGTCGTCAACAGCTCAATAATCTTCGCCTGCAGTGCCTCACGAGCCGGCTCGAGACCACTGCTGAGAACGCGCTCAACGGCCTTGTGACTGAAGTAGGTTGCCACAGCCTGCTGATCAGCAGAAGCATAGATATCGGCAAGGTTGGTAGTGGTGGGCAGAGCCAGAGTCAAAACACGGATCCTTCGCTCGCCATTGCAGGTGGTGTGGAGAACAGCAGCCTGCAGACAGACAACCGGTTTGGCCACGGTCTCATCGATGGCCACCTCGACAACGTATGCTTGGTCGCGAGGGAAGGCAGGGAAAGCGCAGAGATCCGAGCTACGGTTGAAGAAGTTGCCATAGAAGGTATTCATGCGCAAACCGGTGGTGGCACGAACACGCAGAACCGCCTCCAGGCCAATCTCAGACGAAAGGTAGTCAGAGAATTGGCGAGCAAACTTCATGGCATCCTCGGGACGAGTCGCTGACCAACCAGGCTCGAAGTAGGTTTGACCTCCTGTGTATCTAGGCAAGCAACTGAGAGAAGCCACGTCCTGGTACTGGGATGAGAAGAGGAACATGTCAACAGAGACCTGGGCCTTGGAGCATTCTACAGCGAAGCTCTTGTAGAAGGCAGTGGCGGTTTGCAGAAGACTCGACTCTTTGCTTGTACCCAGGACCTTCTTGTCCTCACGCATTGTGAGAGCACCGGTACCAATGTTCGGTAGTGTGGCACTCAGAACGGTCATCTTACCACCAACAGGAGAGATCAGCTTATAACCGGCCTGGAGTGCGGAGCCCATAGCACAGCTGTTGTTCTGGGTGTTCTGGAACATCTCCTGCAGCTTATCGAGGAAGACCTCAATGTTCTCACGACTTTCGCTCAATGTCACCAAGAGGTCATTGGGGGTGGGCAGGAAAGGTTCTTCAAGGTCGCTAATGACGAGCATTCGGGGTTCAGAGCTTCCAGAGTTATCACGGGGAATGCTGAAGAAGTGCAGGCTTGAGTCAACCGCAATAAAGCCCAATCGGGTACGTCGGTCTGCATTGGGAATGCGATCAAGGCTTTCCTTAATGGTGCGAGCGGTGGTGGCCAAAAGCCCGCTAGTGACGGATGCATAGCTCACATCGATCAAGAAGGTATAGACTAGTGGCTGAGGAGGTCGAACCATATATTCCTGAGGGGCGATGAATTCCACCATGCTGTGGTTCAGGTCTGAGCGCAATGCTCGATCAGCAGGCTTTTGCAGAGTAGAGTCCCAATCGAAAGCCTGGGGCACATCATTGGTTAAGTTACACATGTTGCAGCGCCAGCGGTGGCCATGGTCGAGGAAAGTAACGAAAGGGTTGATATAAGAGCGGCAGCGTCTGCATCGTGAAATGACCTGGTCGGGGATCACTGGAATGGGGTCCTCGGCATCGTGGAGGGACGCATAAGGTTGAATGACAAGAGCAAAAGGCAGCTTGGACTTCTTGAGGAGTGAGTTATTCGTAGGGACTGCATTCAAAGTTGACCGCATGTATTTGGTAGGGCAATTGGCTTCGGGGGAGGGGTAAACACTGGTCTGAGGGGGAGAAGGTATATCAGTATCACATCCACACATACGGCGAACGCCCCAAAATCATGAACATACACCCTGAGGCAAAATAATGGGAGGAGGAGGGTACTCCAACTCAGCAACATTGAAAGGCTGCGAAATAAGATCCGTTGGGTAGAGCTGATTAAGTTGAACCTGGCGCTGGGGCATAGCGGCAGGCTGTTGAGGCTGAGGGGGAAGGACATGATGCGGCTCAGACATTCCCATTGCGCCAAATTGCTGGGTCATTCCAGAAATGCTACCGGAAGCCTGATGGCCATATCCTCCTGCTGGCGGAGCCTGCATCTGGCTGGGATCGGCTCCGTATGTGGGCTGTTGATATCCGACAGGCGCAGCCTGCTGAGGGTATGCGCCATATGCACCACCGGCGGTTTGCTGTCCGCCCAGCGCAGCATTGGCACCGGATCCGAACTCGAATGCCTCTCCGGCATACGCTCTTTTCTTCTTACCGTGCGCAGCTGGAGGTGCTCCTTGCGGGGGAACGGGCGATTGCGCGGGATCGGGGGAGCCATAGACGGGCTGGCCGTACCCTTCTTGGGGAGGGTAACCCCCTTGTGGATCGGACATGGAGGTGTACTGAGTTCAAGTGTAACCGGAATAGAATTCCTTGAGGAAGAGGAGCAGGAGGTGTAAGTTGATACGGAGGGGGAGGGGGCGGGTTGACAGCTTCGCTAGAACCCCACAATCAGCGTCAGCAATCGTTGAGGAAGGATATTATCTGGCAGCTTGGGTCCTCAATCAGCAGCAAGTTCCAGCTGAAGTTGAACGTCTACCAGATAGAGAAAGGGGGGGAGTGATACCTCTTTAAACACCACGAGAGAAGAGCAACGCAACGGAGAGGCGGTGATGGACGAGGCCACCTTTAGCTTGTGGCTGGCCAGCCAATCACAGAGCAGACCGCAGTCGAGTCGACTCTACACAGTATTGTGAAGGAGTTAATACTAGTAAAATGGACTGTATAGTCTATAATTTATAGCAGTATATGATTAAAATGGTCATTCTATATCCATATTACTTATCTTGATAAGTACTAATAGTTGGGTAATTTGGGTCTAGTTCCAACTACAAGTTGTATGTGGACTCCTACCAACTTGGATATATAACGAGAACATTTAGGATACCTCGGTCAGATAGTTACTAGGTACATACCTACCTAGTATCTAGGTAGTACCTACTAGGTATCAAGCTAATATATAATCATGTGGTTTACGATGTAGATCTAGATCATTTTAAACTGGCAATAGCTAATACTGTAAGAGATTTAATTACTGGTAAATACTTAATTCAAATGTAAAAGGTAATACTGTATGTTCAGTCTTTCTAGTAGTTAATAAATGCCCTAAGAATGCGTTGTCGTGCCAACAAACCCGCCGTCCACAAACGTCTGCGAGCTGCACGCAAACACCTCCACACCCACACTTCAACATCTCGACAACTCGACATTCGCCTTATAGGTAGGTAGTTTATTTTTTCTTTTTTTTGTTGGAGGACTTTTGGGGGTTTTCTCTTGTCTTCTTTTCACTCCCTCGTCTCATATTGCCGCGTTCATCGACTGTTTTATTCCCTGTACGATACCCCCCCAGTCAGTTTCAAGGAACGTGGATGTGTGTGAGCAGTCATCATGAGTGTCCGAGTCATTGCGCGTGTTCGACCTCTTCTGAAATCCGAACGGGAACTCGATGTTATCGTCCGTACTGGCACTTCTTCACTTAGCGCTGATGCCAAACTGCGAGAGACGGAAAATGGCGACCAAAAATTGGCGGCGTTAAGAGACCGGGATAATGTTGTGCGGATTCCCAATCCGAAGAATGAAGCGGAGGAATATACTTTTAACTTCAATGCGGTCTATGATTCCGATGTGCTGCAGCAGGAGCTGTTTGATGCTGAAGGTTTGCTTCCCATAAACTTCAGCCCCGAAAGTGAGACTAATCGTATTGAATAGTCGCGCCCACGATCAAACATCTCTTCAATGGATTCGATGTCACTCTCTTTGCCTACGGTGTTACAGGGACAGGGAAAACGCATACAATGCGCGGCGGTAAAAGCCTCGCAGATCGAGGTGTTATTCCTCGACTCCTGAGCGGCATCTACAGACGCAGTCGGAAGATCGAAAAGGATACCAATGGCGAGACGACCGTGAAAGTGTCTCTGAGCTACTACGAGATATATAATGACAAGGTGTATGATCTGTTTGAACCACCTGAGAAGCGCACTCTTGCTGGACTTCCACTACGCGACAACGGGGGCAAGACAGTAGTCTGTGGCCTGACCGAGAAACCCTGCACCAATTTGAAGGAGTTCGAGGGTCTTTATGATCAAGCCAATAACAACCGGTCAACCTCCGCCACCAAGGTACGTCACATAGAAATTCGAGAGCACGACCGCAATTGCTAAAGCGACGGCATATATAGTTGAACGCCCACTCTTCTCGTTCACACGCGATCCTCGGTGTGAAAATCACAATGATTTCGTCCGACAAGACTCGCGTCAGTACCGCCTCTGCAATCGATCTTGCAGGGTCCGAAGACAATCGCCGGACAGAGAATGACAAGGAGCGCATGGTGGAATCAGCCAGCATCAATAAGAGTCTCTTCGTTCTTGCCCAGTGCGTAGAGGCAATCACCAAGAAGCAGCACCGGATTCCCTACCGGGAGTCGAAGATGACTCGCATTCTATCCCTGGGACAGAACAACGGTCTGACTGTTATGATCCTCAACCTTGCTCCTGTTCGATCCTACCATCTGGACACTATCAGCTCTCTCAGCGTCGCCAATCGTACCAGGAAGATCGAGGTTCGCGAAATTGAGAATGATCCAATCTTCAAGGGACCTGCCAGGCCATCAATGCGGCCTTCTTTGGCAGCATCACGCCAGCCATTACGTCCTCTCACGGCATCCGTCAATGTGAATATGCCTGCCCCCTCCACGGATGACCCGGCCAAAAAGGAGGAAGGGAAACCACTGAAGGCTTTCAGTGTATTTTCTGACCGGCCCCAGAATAAACCTCCCTCGCAGCTTCGCAAGCCTGAGCAACCCAGGAGAACCTCTTTCTACGCAGATGGACCCACTGTACGCTCAATCAAGCCGCCGCGCCCAACATTAGCTCCTATCCCGTCCCATTCCCAGCTTCAGACCCATTCTGGCCATTTCGATATCTCCGCTGCCAAGATCGAGGAGATGGTCGAGAAGAAGGTCGAGGAGATACTCGCCGTTCGAGCAATCAGTGAGCAGTCGCGTCAGAACCAGGTTCAAGAAATGAATGACCAGCTACAGCGGCGTCTAGCCCAGCTGGAACAGCGCATCGAGGGAACCGAAGACGCGCGTGCGGAGGGGCTGTCATATCTCCTCATGGCTAAACAACACCAGGCCCGTGGTGAGAACACATCGGCTCTCAAAATGTATCAGCTCGCCCTTCCTCATTTCCCCAACAACGAAAAATTGGCTTCCAAGATTGCTGCCCTGAAAGAGCGCATGCACGGGAAACCTTCCTCACGACCTTCTGTCACGCCTGCATCGCCTCCTGCAAAGGGAAGATTTGGCAGCATGCTCTCTCTAAAGAAAGAGCCTACTATCACCCTTGGAAAGCGCCAGGCTGAGGTTGAGGACCCCATGGACCGGACTTCAGACCTTAATCTCGACGATGAAAACAGCATGGTGGATGGCGTTCCCCCGAAGAAGAAGCGTCATACAGAGACTGATCATCAAAGCGATATCGATCTCGACGCCCTGGATGACTTTGATCCTACTGTGTCTCCCCGAACAATCCACTTATTGTCAATCATCAACTCTCGTGACGTGAGCCAGATCAGGCTCCTTAAAGGCGTTGGAATGAAGAAGGCAGAAGCTATTGTGGATTGCCTCTGCGAAATGGATCAGTCGCCACCGAACACCGATGATATGGAGTCTGTCTCAGACCAGCCTCAGTTTCAATTGGGCAGCTTAGCGGAACTGAGTACGTTGAAAGGCGTCGGGGTTCGCACCGTTGAAAACATGCGTAGTGGTGTTTTGGTCTGAATTTATATTTCATTTACTTGGGCATCATTGGACGGGCGTCTTGTTTACTACTTTTCATATGCATCTTCCTTCAGCGACGGTGCTGAGGCGTTTAGTATAGCTATCTATATGGCAGGATTGGAGTTATCTAGAAGAATGAAATTTGGTACATTTACTGAATACTGCCCTATCTCAGCCAATTGTCTTTATCAAAGTGATGCTTTCTACTCTAGCGTCTTCCAAGGTTGGACAGTTATCATTTCGCAATTGCAGTTGTACATCTGAAGCTATACAACAATTATTGTTCACTTTACGATAGATATACATCTACCTCAGAGGAAATTGATAGACAAGATCATTCATTCTCTTGTATTTAAGTAGTACCTATAAGTATGAAATACAGATAAGAGGTATTCACCCCATCAATAAGCCATTCAGAATCAAACTTTCTTGAAATTAACGCCCCCAACGACGATGCGCGCCACAATGAACATTGTTGCTCCAGCGATCATGACCACACCGCTGAAGATCTGCAACCTGGTATACGAACCATGGAGCACGTCTGGAACCAAAGCCCCTCCAATTGGCGAGCCCGTCAATGCAGCGATTGAGATGATCGAGAAGCAAGTTCCATTGCGAACGCCAACCTCGCGAAGGTCAGATATTTGAGCGATGAGTGCGGGAGCTAGAGAGACGAAGGCTCCGGAGCCGAAGCCATATAGTGCGCTGAATACGATGATGGGGGCATTGCTGCGTGATGGGAGCCAGAGAGCTAACACGAGAATACCGGAGAGGTAGCTGAAGACTATCATTACGTTGTAGCGGCCGGCACGGTCAGCGAGGTATCCTGGAAGGGTACGACCGAAGATGCTGCAGGATGTTAGCATTCCTCCTTCGTAGAGTTGCGGAGAGACATTGGCTGATTGAATTACCTGGCTGCGTTCAAAATGGGAATTAAGTATTGAGACATATTCTCTGACATGCCATATCGTTCGCCAGATGTGATGACGAAGGTAAAAGGGAGAAACATGCCCCAGAAGAAGCAAAAAGCCGCAGCAACAGTCAAGACAAATCTGATGTCGTGAAGTGGGCGAATGAAATCCATGACATCGAATCCTTTCTTCTGCGGCTTCAACCTGGATTTTATGGTAACGTTCGCAATGGCTAGCATGAAGAGAATGAGAAATGCGCAGATACGCATTGCCCATCCAAACCCGACTTGCGGAATTAATTTCGATACCATAATGGGGAAGATGACACCTCCTAAACTCGATCCTGATGCTGTGATACCAAGTGCGAAGGCGCGACGCTTGGCGAACCAGCCGCTGACAGAATTGATTGAAGCGTTGAAGATTGCACTCGCACCGATAGGACTGCATATACCCTGAGCGAGAATGAACTGATAGTATTCTGTCGAAAGAGAAGCCATCATAAGACCGAAGACATGGAGAAATGTCCCAGCGAGCAATATCCAACGGGGACCATAGTTGTCAAAGAGGGTCCCAAATAGTGGACCGGCGAAGAACATGACGAATGTTTCCAGAGAGGGTATCCATGCTACCGTACTTGGAGAAAGATTATCTAGTTGATTGCGTTCATAGTATGTTTGAAAGACACCGATACCTATTGGGATAGCGTAAGTATGAGGGTGTGGTTGGACAGCGGGGTGCATCCAGCAGCAATTTCAGATCGTCTAGACATACAGTTGATCCACCCGAAGCTCACGAATAATCCACAGAAAGCCCCAAGCACCGTAAGCCATGCGTGAAATCCTCCATCTGGCGGAGGTCCTGGAGGTGAGGGCGCTGGAGGACCAGCAGTTTGACCAGGTTTCTCTGAAAGATTAGGGACGGAATCGGGCGATTCTGAATTGACGAGCTCCGTTGTTTTCTGCTGATCCGATTGGCGAGTGGCGTTTTCTAAGTCATCATCTTCTAGATGTACGCTCATGGTGGGCGTGGACCGATCAGACAAGACGGGGTTGGTAGTCGCATATATGGTGGATGGAACGTCCTGATGACGACTTGCAGCCTCCATGACCTGCTATCGACATACAATTCTTCAGAGAGATCTCTCAATCCACTCGGTAGTTGGTATTGCTTGGCTTGAAATCACAAGACGGTAATGAGTGAGAATTTGTGCGACAAGAAAGAAAAGTTTGGGTGGGAGTGAAAGTTGGTGGGAAGTAGATTGGTTGCTACGGAAAGTGCCAAAGTATCAGATCATCAGAGATACCTGGAAAATGCATGAGAGAATGCTGGGGGATCGAAGTCACTTTTGTGAGGAGGAACTTAAACTGTAGTTTTAGTGGTTGATCGCGGACTTTCGGCCTCGCGTTAATTTTAAGACCGAGGTCGAATTTACTTAGACTGAATTAGTATAAAATTAGTAGATCACACAGCTCACCCTGAGCTGGCATGCATGAGATTGTGTTGATTGGGGGCCGAGAATAAACCAAGGAGACATAATGATTGATCTAATGGCACATGGCCGAGATTCGAAGATTTTCGCAATACTGTACATGTCGCAAGATCATTCAAGAAACAGTCCGGGGTTCATGAAGATCCAACGTAAAAAGAAAGAGACATCGTATAGAGTGCCTGTAGAATACCTTAAGCGGCCTTAGTCTGGCCGACCTCTTCGACTTCAACCTTGCCATCCTTGCGGATCTTCGCGACGCTTTGGCTCACTCCAGCAATCTCCTGAGTCAGGTCCTCGACAGACCGAGCAATATCAGGAACACCGTTCACTGACTTCTCAGCCTCCTTTCTTGACTGAGTTTCTGCCTCTTGAGCAGTCATTGTTAATCCTCGAGGAGTGTTGGCGATTTCGTTGACCTGGCGATCTGACAGGATATCATTCACGCGGGGTCCGCGTGATTGGACCAGGACAGTCGCAGGCCCGTCGAATTGTAAGAAGAGCTGAAAATAGGTGTTAGCTAAAAGGAGTCAAGATAGGACTCAATATTAACTCACTCTGTCTCCCCAGATGGTCATTCGAGACCATGTACGAAGCTTGTGGAGGAAGCTCATGGTGTTCTTCCATGTTTTGGAGTCGGACATGTCACGAATGAATTTGTTGCCTTGCAGTAGTCTCGGTAAGGTCTTGAGACCGGGAACCTGGAAGTTCAAAGTTGTGGACTTGAAACGGTATGGTCGAGGAGGGTTTGAGGACATGGTATAAGCAACAACATTGCTAACCATACGTTAGTACTGAAGACGTTGTTCACAATGGGACTAATGGACCAAATACCTAGGGTGGGCGATATATTGCTCGCCATCTTTCAGTTCCACGGAATAAAGCTGACCATTTCCAACAAGGGCCATCAATCCTCGACCGGTAATTTCCGAGCTACCCCAGTGAGACAAGCTCTGCAGATGACGTTAGCCTGATTTATGGTCAATGTTTAGCATTCAGACCATGACATACCAAGTTAGTGTTGATAGTTGGTTTGATGGACAAGGACCGGCCTGTCCATGCCAGCAATGCACGTCGCTGGGCGACCATCCAATCAACTGAACCATTCAGGTTGACGACAGCGAAAGAGGTATTCGGCGATCGAACGGAGATGAGGGCTGTCACTGGGCTTGCGGAAGAGATCTAAAAGAAGCATTACTTAGAATATCGCTCGAGGTAGTGGTAAATATCATGCTGCGCACCTTTTGGTACAAGAATGGGGTTCCAACAACAACCCTGCGGAAAGGTTCCAGAACACTCAAAGTCGAGACCACCTGGCGAAGTTTAGCACTCAAAAATCATCCATATTTTGAGAATGTTGTATTGGATAGTCGCATACATTGTCTGCTTTTCCACTCAATCCGACCAAAGTTCCGCGGCGCGTGTATAGGTTTTGCGAGGGCGAGAGAGACACCGAAAGGAGCGAGTAGGGCGCACCGACAACGTCGAACCGAGCATCTATTAGAAGGATTTAGTTTATGGACTGACAGTTTGCGCCAATTGAGCGCACAAGCCCAAGAAAATACCTCGAGATTCAGCGGAGCTAGGTGTATTGGCGAGGGGCAGATAATCTCCGTTAGACGTGGGCTCCTCCGAGGGTGTCGCGCGAATCTGGACACATCTCGCGTGTCGGGGCGTACGAGGAACAGCTCGAGTCCATGATAGAGGCCGGAGACCTCGTTGGACGACTGGACGCATAATTCCAGACTTAATGACCTTGTGGATGCAGGGAAGGGACTCTACGTCAGAGCTCAAGTTGAAGCCGATGCTTTGCTCATCGGGAAATCGTCGCGCCGAAGGTCCTCCGCAGCCCGCAAGTACACCACGCCCGCCTCCGATTGCGACAGCAACCATAAGAAGCTCCCACTTGGGGATTCATTTTCTTCCCACCGATTCAACAATTGAGGAAATTTCACTTTATTCCTCATCCATTCGAGCCTCTCTCAACTGTGAGGTGGGCTTTATAAACCGTCCCTTGACGTTTGCTCCGAAGCCGGCAGCTATCCAGGCTCCCCCGCGAATTTGTCAAGAGGGAGCTTCACTTGCCATTCGCCTTTGATGAGCTACATTATGCTCCCTTGATCCCACAAGACGATAAGAGTCTATTCTAAATCCCAGACACTCTGTCAATATCTATCAATGCTGCTCAAAGCAGCTCGGTCACCATGCTGGCGCCCAGCGACTCGGCTCGTACATCCGAGCTTCGCCGGACCGTCACCATGGACGAGATACAATAAAACACATATGCGCACATTCACCAATGCTGCTATACTGCGCAACAATACTCCAGACAGTAAAGATGCGACCGCCGCAAAGAACAACCCCATACCAACCCCAAGCCCGCCAGCGTCGCAACTAGTCGAATCCAAAATCATCGAGAAGCCGGAGGGTGAAGGCAAGGTTGCGGCTAAGAAGGACTTGCTGAGCGAGTCGAATAAGGCTACGAAGGAACAACGGAAAGCTGATTGGGCCATATTGCGTGAAATGGCCAAGTATCTCTGGCCGAAGGTACGGTCTCTCGAAATATAGGTCTGGGTCAAGATCGAAATATTGACTGTCTTTATAGGATGACTGGGGTACTAAGCTTCGAGTTGGAACTGCATTGTCATTGCTAGTGGGAGCCAAGGTTCGTTTCACCTTTTCTTGTTCCTCGCAGATGTCATATATGCTTATCGACCTAGATTCTCAATGTAGAAGTTCCTTTCTACTTCAAGAGTATCGTGGATTCTATGAATGTGGACTTTGCTGCTGTTGGTGGAACTGCCTATACCGTCGCAGGCTCTATGATCATTGCCTGTATGTGTTTTGCCATAAAATCACAAGAAGGTATTATTTTGCTAACTTGACCAGATGGCGTAACACGAATCGGCGCAACTCTATTCCAAGAGCTTCGAAATGCAGTATTCGCGAGCGTTGCGCAAAAAGCCATTAGAAAAGTTGCAGGGAATGTTTTCGATCACTTATTACGATTGGACCTCAACTTTCATCTTTCGCGCCAGACTGGTGGTTTGACTCGGGCAATTGACCGTGGAACCAAAGGAATCAGCTTCTTGCTGACATCCATGGTGTTTCATGTTGTCCCAACTGCGCTCGAGATATCGCTTGTCTGTGGTATTCTGGTAAGACAGCCCATTTTTTGTATACCAATTACCAGACTTTGTCTTCTCACACCATCTTCTAGACTTATCAATATGGCGCCAAGTTTGCAGCTATCACAGCTACGACCATGCTCGCATATACAGCCTTCACAATCACTACAACTGCCTGGCGAACGAAATTTCGACGTCAAGCGAATGCGGCCGACAACCGCGGGGCCACCGTCGCTGTCGACTCGCTTATCAACTACGAAGCTGTCAAGTACTTCAACAATGAGAAGTTTGAAGTTGCCCGATACGATAAGGCACTGAAGAACTACGAAGATGCGTCCATCAAGGTGACCACGTCGCTGGCCTTCCTTAACTCTGGTCAAAACATGATCTTCTCCAGTGCGCTGGCCGCCATGATGTACTATGGAGCCGACGGAGTCGCGACAGGCGCTTTGACGGTTGGTGACCTAGTCATGATTAACCAGCTTGTCTTCCAGCTCTCCGTTCCCCTTAATTTCTTGGGATCTGTCTATCGTGAACTGCGTCAGTCTCTGCTGGACATGGAGACACTGTTCAACCTGCAAAAGGTCAACGTGACAATCCAAGAGAAGCCCAACGCAAAGCCCCTGAATTTGAAGCGTGGCGGAGAAATTCGCTTTGAGAACGTCACTTTCGGTTATCACCCGGATCGCCCTATTCTGAAGAATGTTACATTCACCATTCCAGCTGGATCCAAGTTTGCGATTGTCGGTCCCAGCGGTTGTGGCAAATCGACCATCCTGCGACTGCTCTTCCGCTTTTATGATACTCAATCAGGACGGATTCTGATTGATGGGCAAGACATTCGCGAAGTATCACTTGATAGCCTCCGGCAGGCAATCGGTGTGGTGCCTCAGGATACACCATTGTTCAACGATACCATCGCCCACAACATTCGATATGGAAGAATTGATGCATCCGACGCCGAGGTCCGACAGGCCGCTGAACGTGCGCGGATTCACCAACTGATAGAACGGCTGCCGGATGGATATCAGACGGCGGTGGGCGAACGCGGAATGATGATTTCAGGCGGCGAGAAGCAGCGTCTGGCAGTTTCCCGACTGCTACTGAAGGATCCCCAGCTCTTATTCTTTGATGAAGCGGTAAGTGAGAAATAATATCTGCGGGAATTCATGGATTTGTGGCTGACCAGCCACCGTGATGGTGGAAAATTCTAGACTTCCGCCTTGGACACTTATACCGAACAAGCTCTGTTGCAAAACATCAACAGCATTCTACGTGAGAAGAGTCGTACGAGTGTCTTCGTCGCGCATCGGCTGCGCACAATCTACGATAGCGATCGAATTCTGGTGTTGAAGGACGGGCAAGTGGTGGAGACGGGGTCTCACCGCGAGCTTCTCGAACACGATGGCGTGTATGCGGAGCTATGGAATGGTACGCCCCCGGACCCTCTCTTTATTAAAATCCTTACCCCAAAGGCGTTTAGTGCGATGCTGACACAGATAATAGCGCAAGAACTGTTAGCGCAAGAGGAGTAGATGAAACCCTTGGCGTAGGCATGGTCATGGGTGTGGAGCTTAGAGATACAGACGCCAGACTAGACGAGTCGAAGAAGAGAAGCGATTGGTGTGGCCTGTACCCCGTACTCGGTATATGGTCTGTAAATAAATGAATTGTGTGCACTGTCTTCAAATATAAATAACAACCAACAATTGTATTGTATTTTTTTTTTGTAGAGTTGAAGTCGTCGTCGTCGCGCAACTCCGCCTTTCCCCACTTCCCCCTTTCTCTTCGACGTTCTCGACCTTTCACACTTCCTCTTCTTCTTCTCACCAAAAGTCCTCTTCAGCACTACTCTCGTTTTCGGGTCTAACCCAATTCCATTCTTTTGATTCTTTTCTGATCTGGTCTTTCATCTCTTATTTTCTATTTTCAATTCCTTTGAGATACGGGGAAATTTTTGACCCTTACGTTCCCTTGTAGCACCTGCAGAAAAGTCCCGCTTTCCTCGTGCGTCCCCTCCACACGCACTCTCTCACTCTCTTACTACGCGCTATACTGGTAAGAATGACCCAGTCCCAGTGTTATAATGCTATTGTCATTGGAATGTGACTAACCCATGGTTAGTATAGTGACGTGGTGTTCTAACTTCCGTCCGTTGCCGGCGACTACAAACAGCTCTTCTTTGCTCCGCATGTGGGAACGATCGTCTCCGACTTACATATAAGAAATTAACAAAAGACGACGATTCTCGATCGAAAAAGCAAAAAAAAAACTATAACCTCTTCTTGCTATAACAAAGTTATCGATACAATGGGTTTGATTGATAAGCTCCAAGCAAGTACGTGCACGCGACCACCCCCACACCCCCGAGAAACAAGAAACAATGCATAAGTTCAGTAAACAATGCTTTCTGGATCATGAGGGAATGAATGGTTGCTAATATCTCATAGAGCTCGAGCTTTACCGTCTCGAACAGCGCTATGCTCGTCGCAAGCATCGCAGCACTTTCTCCACCGGAGCTCAATATGTTGATGGCGAGTATGTTTACTCCAACGGCACCAATTCGCCTACCGGCAGCACAGTCTCCAAGCACTCAACGGGAAGTTGGCGACCATCAGGATGGGGATCGAATGACTCGCGCATGCGGTGAGGAGTCATGATTACATCCTCCTTGTTGTCCTGTCTTTTGTTTCACTTTTACACGGCGCCGTTAAAACCCTTTCACTCTCTTCTGCATTAGCCAATCTTCTTCTCCCTACATGTTTGTTTTTTTTTTCTTACTGTTCTATTTGGCTTCGGCCCTTTCTCGACTTCGCGTGATGTCCCTGCGAAGATGAGCACGATGACCTCGACCTTCACCATTTGTTTCTGCACTTTGGCGCAGGCCCGCTAGATCTGATTCCTGTTGGCATGTGCTGTGCGTTTGGTATTTCGAAACCAAAAACTTGGCATTTCGTTTGACCTGAGTCTTATTCTTGGTTGATGGGATGACATTACAGTCTACTGTCATGCATCTTTTCTCTCCGAATTTCACCATTTTATCTTCTGTTGTCTATGTTTTGACTGCATTTGACTACTGTCCATAGTCATCTCAATTTGATCCGAATGAAACAATTCGAAAACAAAATCCTCGAATGTCTTCTGATATGTCATTTCAACAAATTCTATGATAGAGAAACAATTACCTAGATAAATGGGTAAGATTCTGCTGGGCTGCTGTGCCAGCGAAGAAGATAGGTATATGTACTCAACCATCTACAGCTTGAATAAGCTACCTTTCAAAATATGCGTTCCATGTCTTACTTCTTTGACTTACGACTTCCAATACCTAGACGGCCCAGATTCGGAAGACTTGACTTATGCTTGTGCCCTGATCCAAGCAGAGAGGAAGAACTGCTGATCTTAGGTTCACCTGCTCCACGGCTTCCACCACCATTACCTGCAACGCCTAGCCCTGCACCTCCCACGCCCGGACCCATGGCCCCAGATCCCCCGGCTATGTTTCGAGGTAGGTCGGGAATACCACTCCGGTCTTTCGTCCGATCTATAGTTGCGGCAGAGAGAGCGGCGGTGAGTGATGGGTTATGCAGGGAGTCGTTTGCGTCAAGGGATTGACGCTGTGAAGCCTGTGCTCGACGCGCACGTTCTTGGACAAACTTGAACTTGTCGAGGAGTTCGACCCAGCGGATACTATTCTCATCGCGGGGTTTTAAGCGACTACCACTGGGGCGGTCATATTGCGGTGGCCCTGTTTGTGCGGCACTATGAGGAATTGTGAGTCTCGCAGCTCCTTCGGAATAACACACTGGCGGGGATAAAATATCATACCTGCGCGGGGGACCGTGGAGATACCCAATGTTGCTGACGCTGTTCAGGCGGTTTTTCAATGCAGCGAAAGCTGAGCTTTGGGGGAGGAGCATAAGTACGCCGTAGAGACATTTGTATAGGTACGGGTATTTCTCTGGCTCGAGAAGCTGGAGACGGAGATCTGATGGCAGGTTTAGCATTGATCAATATTTGGAGATTGAGGGTACAGCACACATACATGTAAAGACGGGAGATTCAAGGAGCTGTACCAATTTGTCGATTTGGATCAACATGTTGACGGTCATTTCGAGTTCGGCACTGCGTATCAATTAGCAATTTCATTATTTGATATCATTCAAGTTGACAGTCATACAAAATTTGAAGAAGATTATAAGCCTGTTCATACGCTTGCGCGAGGAGGCAAAGTGAGAATGTGGAGACGGCATTGTGGCACCAAGACCTGAAAAGAGCAACGAAGAACATCTGACCCTCCTGTATCTTTTGTTATTGATTGTTCGGAGGAAAGGCATTTGGCGAAGACATACTTTTGAGTCAAGATTCCTTAATCTTTTTCGCATATCTGATAGCTCTGGTGCAGTGATCAGATTGTTGTTCAGGTTTTGCACCATGATACTGGCGAATTCAATATCCTAACGATAATTAGTATATGTACTTTGCAGGACGAACGATCGGAAATTACCTCTTCCTTCTCAAGACAATCGGCCAGTGTGCGGTAGATACGTTCAGGACTCAAATTCAGACATAATTGTCTTATTATCAAGTTCCCACGAACCTCCAGCAAGTGCCGATCCGTGGAGAAAAGCTGCAACAAGTTGACCATGAAAGAAGCGAAGTAGCTATCCTCACTATTCCTTGATATCTGCGATAGCAGCTGTAGATCTTTGGTGACAACGGCTTCTGCGGGATCGGAAAGGGTTTTTAAGAGTGCTGGGAATGTTCCATCGTTGAAAGCCACTACTTTTCGAGGGGCTTTGCGATGTAACATGATGAGCCAGGAGAGTGCCGCTACTCGAGTGGCTTCATTCTCGTTGAGGAATTGCAACGTAAGTGAGTTGACAGCTGCAGCATAGTCGAGATCAACTGGCGGTACAGGCGTAGAAACCACACTACTACGAGGCGTGGCTGCTCTGGAAGTCTCCGCTGTTGATTTCCTGGTATCGACACTGGATATTTCAGAAGCTTTTCGATCCACGTTTTCCTTACTGGGTGCAGTGGATGGGACCTTAGATGAAGACTGAAGCGGTTCATCGGCTGCATCATCAGAGAGAGAATAGATATATTCAAGGAGGGACTTGTTGACACGATTGGCTGCTTGTCGTACTTGATCAGAGCCGCTCGACATTGCCGGAAGCACTTGGGTCAGAAGTCGTGGTACAAATGGTAGAATATCCTCGGGACTGATCTCAAAGAAAGTGTCGATCCATCTCAGTGCGGTGAGTTGCATCTCTTCGTCTGCGCAAATGGTCAGCATGAGACGTGTGTGAATGAAAAGTCAAGAAACATACCGTACGATGTGTCAACAAAGCTGACAAGAATATCGAGGATCTTAGTATAGTCGATCTGTACATCCTGGCCAGGGATCCAGTCCCCATCTGCATGGACTACTTCGTCCTCAAATAGAGATCCGGATGCAGAGTCGTCCACTGCGATATCGTCTTTGTCGCCAGGTTCGTCGATAGTCTCAGTCTTGGTGCTCAGACTCCCATTATCACTTGTGGCGGAACGTCTGCGGCTTTCTTGGTCTTTGCGGCTCTCCTCGATGCCTTTCTTCAATCTTGTGATTCTTTTTATTTCGGAAAGAAATCGGTCAAGAAGGCCTTGAGTGGCAACATTGACGTCTTTGTTAGGACCACCCAGGAATTTGATAAGTCCCTCTAAAAATTCAGGTAGATAGGTGACTAGCTCCAAATCAGGAATTGTGTCCAACAGAGTCAGCCAAGAGACTAGAAAGTTGCGAGTATATGGCCCAATCACATGGATGCGCTCTTTAAGCAAAGGGATAAACTTGGCGAGGGAGAAAGCCGTGGGAAGTTCAGTTTCATCTAGGTCGTTCGGATCTTCCTTCTCGGAAATTTGTAGGACCGAAACATACGAAGCTGCGGACTCGGCTACAATATCCTTCACTAGACGGTCGAGAAGCTCCGCGCCATTCTTCACCGAGAGTTCTGAATCGGAGGCGAGCTGGAAACAGATATCAGCCACAACGAAAAGATAGGAGGAAGGCATAAAGATTATCTTACCTTAGCCAGGGCATCAAATATATCATTAAAAAAGAGAAGGATCTCTCCCTTGGCCACCTTGGCGATATTGTACATGCTCTCACAGGCATAGTATCTAACCCGGGCATCTTGGTCAGAGAAGCATGCGAGAACCGGGGGAACAATCTCCTTCAAATAAGGTGCAACACCTTCCTGAATTTATAAATCAGTCTCAGTTATCACTCTACCGCTACAGCTGCAGCCATCGACTCACGGATCCTAAGGCAATTGAAGCAGCCGCCAATCCGATCAGACCACCATTTCGGGCATGGGGTTGGTGGACGGCATAAGCATAATCGTGGCACAGTTGTTCCACAATCCTCTGTATCTTTTCATGTTCTCCTCGAAAGACAGCCTCGCGGACGATTTTCTCCAGCCTGTACAAAAAAAAAAGGTCGCGTGTTAGCGATATGTATCACTTTTCGACCTCGTAAGATCCCGAGACACTTACTCAAGAGCTCCTTGCTTCCGTTTGTCATAGAGCTTATCGTTGAGTAATCGCTGAATTGATTGATCCATAGCTCCAACCAGCGGAGAGTGCTATCCCGAGCTTCGGTCAAGCAAAGGTCATTGTGGAGAAGCCTGTGTTCGTTCGGAGAGGGGGACAAGCTCGATGGCCGGCCGATCAGAGAGTTTTGCGGCAGATTATCCTTTCGAACAGATCCCGCACGGCAAGGAAAGCTTTGTCAAAACAAAATAAGGCTCCTAGTGGGGGAGGTTGGAAGATGCGTTGTCAACGCGGAGTCGGAGAGGAGTCCAAGCGCGGTGCTGACAATCGACGTCACACGTCGGACTTGGGCTCGGCCCGGCCACATTGCGGTCCACCAGTACATGCCGATATCTGATCATTTCAGTTAACTACTATGTATACAGACACCTGGTGACGATTTTACTAATGAATAACAGGAAATCTCTCGAACCATTTTTTTTTTTCATTATCATGGGTGTTTCACTCTGAGCTAACTCCAGTCCTTGACTTGCACCCCTCCGTTTCTGCACTCATGTCGAATAGATCCAAATACTTCCGTCATCCGTACATTCCATAGGCAGCAGCCAGCTTACTCAGATAATGACATTTCAAGTAATAGGGCCAAGTAACACAGCAGCACAGGCAGTTTGGCAAGCTCCAAACGATGAGTTGCAGGCGATGACTGTAGCCGGGGCCGTAGCCTATAGGACCAGCAGATACCAGAGTGCCCCAAGCTGATAGGCCTTCCAGGAGAGCAAGTGTTATCTTCATATCGTAAGGGTTACTGTTGTTGACACTAGAGATTGATGTACAAGATGAGCTGCGGTTTTGAAAGGGAAATGATCACTTGTTATTTTGATGGCTGTGAGAAGTATGAAAATGAAGAAGATAGACTCTGTTTCATATCCTCAGGGTGCTTTTTATACCCTTGGAATGTTTGAATTCTTTCGCGGTCAATGGAAACTCCCGGGGCTTAGGGCATTGGACCTACAAACCGAAATGCTCTTCATGTTGTGTCGGCGATACTAGTATTACTCAATAGTGGTATTTCCATGAAATCAAGCAATGAATGCTGAAATTGACAATTCAGTGTAGTACTAGCATGCTAAATTGGATTTATCGCTGGTATCGGTGGAATAACTGGAAATCATCACATTATGACTTTATTCACCAACTCTTGGCCTACATTGACCTGTCTTCTGAGACTGCAAAGGTTAGAACACGCCCAGAGCCACAACCAATGCCAATTCTCTCCGGCAATATAGTCAAACACTCAATGTTATAACCCGGAGGTAGCTTTAGTTGTCGCTTTCCCTGAGAAGTGATCCATGTACCATAAGAGTCGATGCCATAGGTCTTCAAGCGCGGGGTGGAATCATTCGAGACAAAGCTAGGGGTCTCGGGCTCAGCAAATTCACCTGACCAGGCTATCTGGCTCTCTGAAGAGTTATCTCCCAACGTAGCTCCTAAACGCTTCTCGCTAGAGATATCCCAGAACTCCATCTTGCGATTCCTTGACGTAGATGCAAGCTTAGTCCCATCTTCAGACCAGATTATTGATTCGATATCATCGCCTCCACCAGTCAGGGTCTTTTCCCATTCTCCAGTGATTGTGTTCCAGATAGCAATGGTATTGTGTCCAGCAATCAATGCGAGCTTTTCGGCATCTTTTGACCATGCGAGAGAGCGCACGTCGCTGACATTTTCCGTTAGCGTATGCACATCTCCCACGGGAAAAGCATTCCAGATGACGACAGTGTCATCATACGAAACAGATGCAAGCTTTGTTTTGTCTGCAGACCAAGCAATGGATTTGACTCTCTGACTGTGGCCCAGGGGATGGGATTGCTGCTGGTCTGCTGCCGTGTCCCAGATCTTGATTGTCTTGTCTCGGGAGGCGGAGGCAAGTTTGCTTCCATCCTCTGACCAAGTTACTGACCAAACTTGATGGGTATGTCCCTCAAGTCTAGAAAGGCATTTCCCAGTCGCACTATCCCAAATCCTAATTGTGTCACCATCAGCTCCTGCGAGCCTACCATCTGGTGACCAAGACAGAGATCGAATCAGTTGGCTTTGGCCCTGGACCCATGCCATACAGCGGCCGTTTTCGGTGTTCCAAATTTTGATGATGCTTTCTTTTGAGGCAGATGCAAGCCTTTGACCATCTTGAGACCAAGCAAGAGAATAAATTCCTTCGCTATGGCCACTTGGGCTGAGCTTGCATTCACCGTCAACAGCATCCCAGATCTTAATAGTACCATCGTTTGCACCAGAGGCAAGTCTCCCATCATGAGACCAGGCCAGTGTATTCACCCCTCTGTGGTGGCCTTTGAGTGAGAATAATGGCTGGTCTCGAGCCATGTACATGAAATGACGAATCCAGATTGTTTCATTCTCGTCAACAAAGGCAAGTGTGCCTTTAGAAGACCATGACGCTGCGACAAATGACTCGACAGTATCTTTGATACTCAAAATATTACCATTAGGAGATAAAACATCCTCACTATGCGACTGCGTAGAGTTGTCTTCAGTCGCACGCCAAGTCCAAATCCTTCCATCGCCCAATATCAAGCCAAGTTCGGCATTTCGAAGCCGTCCTACTGACGAGATAGGGGTACCATCACCCTCAAGTGTTGATAGACATCGACTTGTGGAGATGTCCCATGTTTTCGAAGTGCCATCCTGTGATGCTGATGCAATTCTTTCATTCGAAATCCAGGACAGCGCTAGGACAGACCCTTCATGGTCATCAAGAGTTAGAAGACATGAATTCCAATCATCTTCCAGAATTGGCTTTGTTTCAATCCAACTAGGCCCTTCGTGCTTGAACTGATTCCGTGTGATGCTTTGGACGGGGCTAAAAACCAACGCGGACGAATATGCCTGCAACGGGCTTTCTTCAATCGTGGCTTTGTGATGTTGTATGAAACGGTATGCGTCTCGCGTACGAGCGATAAGTGACGATGAGGCCCCTCGTTCCTAGTAGATGTCAGCTTAGTTCAGCAAAAAATTCTCTCAAATGACTAACCGTGACCAATTTCTCAAGATTCAACATCCAAAACACTCCATCTGACATTTTTCTCAGAAGACTGAGAGCTTCGATCCAATGCAGGTAGTCACGTTGTAAAAACATGTCGATAGCACCATCTTGCTTGAGATCCTGCTCTTCGCATTCTGAGAGAATCAGATGCTCCACCCAGTGTAGACATGCATATCGTAACGGCTTTAGGGGGTCTGGGATTGGAATCTTCACATCATCAATGAGACAACCCGGTTCGCGCAGATTATAGATATCACGCTCCAGGCCTACAGCCATGGCCTGTAATGACCGAGAAAACAAGACATGATGTTGAGCCTTCAGGCCTTTCGGAAATATTTCAGAGAACGCCTCGTCGAGCAAATATTCCTTGACTTCCTGTTGCGCAAACCAAAATGTGCCATCGTTCTGAAGGGCCAAACAGTAGCTGCATTCGTCTATGAATTTCGATGGATCAGTCTCTGAAATCGAAGGCAGGTCTGCCAGCACAGCTAATTCGTTCAAGTTAAGAGGCTGACGCGCCAATGCGACCACCGACAAAATACGCTTGCAGATTTCAGAGTCATTTGCTCCCAAACTGCGTATTTTCACCATCTGTTGCTCCCAAATAGACATAGGGTTAGATGTTGATATAGCTGGTAGTCCATTACCCTGGGCCACATGGCCCTCTGCCTCATTTAGGTCAATATCTGGAGACGATGACATATGCGAGTCATCTGTGACAAATTGAAGATGTTAGTAGAGCTGAAAAGCTGAAACACGAACAGTTTGAGGTCTTTCTCATGCTAGGTTCTTTACTAACCAGAGATCTCAGGGAAAGGTCTCTCGTCATCCACAATCATCCCAGGCTCTTTTTCCAATGTGTCATAGATCTTATCCTCCAGAGACGCATCGTCGGGTTCTTCGCTTCGGTCATCTTTAATAACATCGTCGTTCTGGGAAAGGCGTTCTAGTTGCGAGTCCCTTGTGATCAGGCCATTTGTTGGCTGAGTTTTCTCTATCACGGTCGTACTGGATGAAAACTGCGAGCTAGGCTGGGAGGCTGTGATACTTTAGTTAGCATGAACTTCGCATCGCGAACGCGAAACATAATGGAACACGCGAAACATAATGGAACTTCAAGATAGATAACGTACGATCTGGAGAATCAAAAGATGTCAAATCTTGCGAATCTCCATTTGCAAGATTCTTAAATCTGCCTGAAATTCTCCTTTGGAATTTTCCCTTCATCCAATCCCAGCCTCGACGGGAGCTATCGGGGGAACTGGGGCTCATGGCCGGAGAAAGAGCTTGGTCCTTGCGCCTGGGCATTATATGATCCGTGGAAACAGGAGGATCCCAACGGAGCTGGTGTGGAGCTTGATATCTCAATCGGCACGTTCCGTCCCAAATGATGGCTGCCAGAATCAGACTTCGTACTGCTGGTCTGCCAAGTGTGATAAAGGTCATGGGAAGATGACCAGAGGAAACCGAAAAGAAAAAAGACTTACAATATCTCGGACGAACTCTTCGGGACAGTTCCTGTTTGCTTGCTGCGGGTCTCTTCTGACTTGGTCAATGATCAAAAAGCCCCACAGGCTAGTCTGACGAACCGTCTCGGTGCCCAGGCTGAGAGGATGAGACGGTCAAATGTACAATGCATTGTATCGGGCAGCAAATGGATAATCTTCACAAGAAATACGGATCACTGTGAAGTCCTCCATTCCACGGGATCCTCGGAGTCAATGCAGCTTGGCTATCATATTCATGTTTAATGGATTGGAGGATGTAGTTTGATGCCAACGCAGCGCGGTAAATTGGTTGGAGCAGAAGATCAGCCTTCCTCGGGATCAGCCCGCCACATCCATGCGTGATGATATTTGGACGGCTCGAGGCCTTAACATGGGGGTGATTGAATATCGAATTACTGCAAAGTATCAGTCGGCACATCTATCCACGTTCTTGATCAACATACATGCGGTCAGGAGAAAACTCCATTTGGTAAGTGATCTGCAGGTGCATCGGACCCACGCTTCAGCTGGGGCATCGGAGAGCTATAGTTGATGAAAATCCGATTACTATATAGCTACAGATGTACTCTTGATATTACTACTATACTGAATATTACCTCGTAGTATCATTACATTGAACTCGCGATCAGTTGTTAGTTTTCCTTATCTGCGAAGAACCCTAGTAGATCATTGTTATATCAATATCGAGCACGAGGATTCCGTTACAAGCCGGACAGAACAATTTGGACTGTCGTGTATGCTCAAGTACTACTTGAGTATAACCACATTATAGAATGGCAACACGAGTGTACATTCTCATCGGTATACCTGAAAATAAATACTATTACACTTGGGCATCCATAGTATATAGGCCAGTCACTTATGAGTGAAATTCCGTGGTGAATTTCGCGGCTAGTATGTGGTTGCCCGATTCAAGAAACCGACGGACCCGATCATTCTAATATAAAACTATTCCTTATCCAACCATGACAAGGTAGTATCAATTCATGTGCATTTATAAGAAGTTTCTAATTAGGTATTCAATCTGAAAAGCCAACCTAGCCCGCTAGCAAAATGCACCAATAAGTACTCTGCGTGAAAGTCATGATATGCCCAAAATCCATTTTCGTAGTATTAATGGCTGATGTACTGGAAGACGGCCGAGACATCTCTCTCACCAACTTCCTGCCGAATCAAAAGATCTTGAATCTTGTTCAATGGCCCCTTCTCCCCATCATTAACGAAGTGGTTCCACGAGCTGGTGTCTCCGTAGAGCATGGCAGGCGCTTTGAGGAATTGAGTACCGTCTGGTCGGCACCGTTTGCATTTGAAAGTGTCATGTGTATCACTCCGGGTTTCAGGCTTGAATTGGAACAGCTCTCGTAGAGACTCAAGCGAGAAGTGCCGTTCAACATCTTCCGCCGAATCTACGACACAGGACGAGAGAGACTGTTTGTGAGATTGTCGTTGGAAGATCTTTTCTTCAATCGACCCAGTTGCGATGAAACGATAAACAAAGCAATCTTTCTTCTGTCCATCTCGCCACACACGAGCCAAAGCTTGTTGGTCGGCAGCTGGATTCCAATCCGGATCAAAAAGTACAAGTCTGTTGGCACCAATCAGGTTCAGACCACATCCACCAGCTTTACTGCTCAGAAGAAAGACAAATTCGGGGCCCTCCGGGTCGTTAAATTTGTCAACAAGCTTCGATCTCTTTTTAATATTCATGGTGCCGTCCAATCGCAAGCAACCATATGCACGCGTGCGGCATAATCTCTCAAATAGGTCCAGAGTTTGAGTATAGTTACTGATGAGGACAATTTTATCATTGGTATCTTGTCTTATGCGAGCCAGCATGCGATCAAGTACCATCATCTTTCCTGAATACCAGCTCTTCACTTCTCTGTCACGACCTCGAGCTTCTGGCGGAGTGAAGTCATCTGGGAATGTATGTTCACACCCAGGAAGGTCATTTGCCAAATCCAGAAGGTCGGGGTGGTTGCAAAGCTTTTTCAAGATACCAATGGCTTTCAAAGGCTGGCTGCCTTTCCCTCGAAGCAAACTGCGAATTTCAGGGCTCTGAATAAAGTGGTTGTAAAGATCCAATTGGAAAGGGGCCATGTTGCAGAAAACCACGTGCTCATATTTAAGAGGCAGGTATTTGGATAGAATGTCGTTGCTTCGCCGAATAATGAATTTGTTAACAATAGTGGAAAGTTCGAGTAAGCGCTCGTCTCCTTTTTTCTTTTCTTCTTCGGTGCCGGCAGCATCACGGCCTCTCAGAATTGGCAATTCGAATCGTTTCCGAAATTCATTTTGTGAGCCCAGTAAATTAGGGTTGGCAAAATGAAGAAGAGCAAAATATTCGGACAAGTCATTCTGGATGGGCGTTCCAGAAAGAATGACCCGGCGGCTGACATTAAGACTGTTCAAGGCCGTCCAGGTCAAACTTTCCTTATTCTTGAGCCGATGACCCTCGTCGCAGAGGAGTAGTCCAATTGGATGATCTTTCAAGCAGTCCACATACATCCGAAGTGTCTCATAGGACACAATTAAGACGGGACGTACGATTCCGCGGCCAGAAGCAATGGCCCATTGCTTGACCTGGAGGGTGAGTTCCGCCTTGGAGGCCTTGCCATCTATAGCAAAGGGAGTCGTAGCATCTTTGCCGAGCCATTTCCCCAATTCATTCGCCCAATTTCCAACCAAACTGGAGGGACATGCAATGACGCATTTCTGAATGGTTGTTTTTCCGGCTTCGGGGTCTTGTTTGAGCAATGTCCACATCAGGGAAATACATTGGAGCTAGAAGATCAGCGATGAAACGCGAACAGTACCCAGGGCGACTTACAGTCTTTCCCAACCCCATTCCATCTGCCATAATGCACCCATTGGCATTTTTATCAACCAGTCCAGTTGTACATCGATACAAAAACTATCCAGACCGGCAACATTAGCTCGTGATGTGATCAAATTGGACATGGTTGGCATTACCTTCACACCCTCGACCTGGTGTGGTCGCAAAACCTTAGCAAGTCGAGGATCAATAACAACAGGCACCTTTGGCCTGTCTTCAACCTTCTTTTTCAGACCAAGAATATCCGCCAAACTCTTATGTACTAGAGGCTCATCGAACAACTGTGCATCTGCTTCCTTCGGCTCTTCCGACTTTTCCAGCTGTGGTTCTTCCTGGATATCATCGACAGTCGGGTCATATAGGACAATAGCGAATTCACCACTTGGATCATGCAGTGGCTTGGCAATGAATGTGGCACCTGTCCTTAGACCCAACGTCGGTGCTGGCCGATCAGGGTCGTAACCCTCTTTGTCTCTGTTGATCAGAGGTATCCGAAACCGTGTTCGAAATGCTGTATCTTTATCCTTAGGCTTGAATACTGGGAATCGGTTGACCTCTCGTGTTGCCAAAGCGAGTCGGTCCTCATTTGTGTACGGCTTCTCCGCTCCGTCTTCGGCGCTACCATCGGCATTGGCATAGTTGACCTTTCTCCTTTTCCTTGCTGGCTTCTCTGAGGCTCGTGTCGGAGTAGCTGATCCGGGACATTTGAATGGCTGAGCAAGGCGATCAACAGAATTCACGGATTTGGGTTGCAATGGTGTCTTGACGCCTCCATCAGCACCTGCTGGACGCGGGCGATACCTAGAAAGCATTAGCAGAAGTTCCATGTCCCTTCAGACGCCCGGCAAAGATCTTACATGGCCTCGATTCTCTCTGACTCAGACTCCAAAAAAAAACTCCAAAACAATTGCAAATGCACTGTACGCTCCTCTAGTCTCGATGTTGAAAACAAAAGATGTTGCCACCGTCGCGTGCCTGCCTCGCGTCTGCCTGCAACACCAAACCGCCGCGTTATCACGTGACCACATAGTATCACCCCGCCATCGTGGACAAGCTTCACATGTTCCCACGAACGTGTAGTTTCGACTCTCTCGAGCAGACGTGATGTCGGATTTTTGGGCGGGCTACATTAGTGGCGCCATTGGAATTATCATTGGAAACCCTTTAGATGTAATTAAGGTGCGGCTGCAGGCCGGTAATCGCACGGATGCATCGACTACGTCACATTTGAGCAGATTCGAGAAAACGAGCTCTCTCGTTCGAGGTTCGTTTACCATTGAACCGCTTTGAATGAGATATCTGGATGCAGAATTGACTGATGTGTTTGAATTAAGGTGCGGCTGCTCCGATCCTGGGATATGGAGCTCTCAATGCTATCCTTTTTGTGGCTTACAATCGTACATTGAAGTCGATGGATACTTCCATCACTGATCTCACCAGTCCTGAAGGTGTGTCTTTGTACAAGATCTGGGTTGCTGGCGCTGCAGGTGGCTTAGCCAGTTGGACTATATCCTCTCCAACCGAGTTCATAAAGTGTCGGGCGCAGCTGGACTGCCGACCTGAGGTATCTTCTTGGACTGTCGCTAAAGATATATATCACAATCGTGGATGGAGGGGTCTTTACTACGGCGGTGCGATTACCGGTGCTCGAGACGCAATTGGATACGGATTCTAGTAAGTCATGCAAGGAACTGTTGATCTTCCCCACATATATATCTTCTTGCAGCACCATTATATACCTCCAAGTCAAAACTTGCACGTTTTATATAGAACCATGGGATGATCTACCAGAACTACATCCGTGGATGTTCGTCACTGACTGCCTTGGATAGTTTCTGGTCCTACGAATTATGCAAACGATTGATGACAACAGAAGATGAAACTTCACATCAAGCTGCCCTAAAAGTCCTGTTCTGTGGTGGCATTGCTGGCATTGTCACATGGGGCTCAGTCTTTCCGCTGGACATGGTGAAGACGAGACTACAGGCGCAAACTATACATGACCATGTGGGGGAATCGGCGACGGAGGGTCGTTCCTTACTAGGACGCCCTCGGCATAGTTTAAACTCATTACAGATCGCACGGGAAGTTTACCGAGCCGAGGGAGTGCATGCTTTCTATCGTGGCCTCGGAATCTGCAGCATCAGAGCATTTATTGTGAATGCAGTTCAGGTATGTTTTATCTCGACTATATACTCCATTCCAGACCGAGACATCTAATAATTATTAATCGGGAAGTGGGCGGCCTACGAGTGGTTGATGGAGGCGTTCAGTGGTCCGGGGATTGCCCATGGGGTGCCAGCCGAGGGAGGGATCTAGGGTATGTCTTTAACGTGGCTACTGTATATAGAGTGGGATCGGCCAAGGCCATGAGTGTATACCGAAATGCTCTTTCTGGTTAGAGCTCCTGAGAATTTGGTATTGAGGGATTTCTATTGGAATTACCCCGGAGGTACTGCTGGTAAGGGGTAAAATTTCGCCCTGATGCCGCATTGTCCGGTTTGAAGGTGCCGAGGACCGGCGATTTTCTGCAATCCTGCGATGCCGCAAACCGGAAGAACGGACATCCGGCGACTATCGGCTATAAAAAAAAATCGACTCACGTGAGCCCCACCGCCTTGCAGCTGTAGCTTTTGTGTATTCAATGGTCAAAAGTCGTGGTCGTCGTAAAAGATGCTTTTGTGTTTGGAAGGAAGGCGATCGTAATGAGGATCTATGAATCGGCTCGAATTGGCGGGTTGTATCCAAAATTCCGACTCAGTTCTCCGTCTCCATCTTTTCAGCCTGGTTATCTGCCCGTTTAATATGGCCCTTCCAGTTCTCGGCGACACCCAGACCGACTGCGGCTTCAGCGAGCTTTTGGCTGTGAGGTTCTTCTTCAAGGAGGCGTAGTCTGGCAGTTTCAACGGTCAGAGAGATTTTGCGATAAAAGCTTGAATTTCTTGGCCACTCACCTGCGCTTGTGGTTCTTTCCCTTGGTGTGCGCCTTCAGGTTATATTCACTCTCGAACCACTTGGAGCACTCAACACAAAAGTGCTGGCCGAGTCCAGGTAGATCCTCAGCATCCTTGCTTGCCTTGTACTGTGCGAGATGGCGTGGGGAGTCGATGTCGGCGATGACCTGATCGTAGTCTCTGTAGATAATCAATATATGCGCATCAAAAATTTAGAGATTTCAAAATTTTCCCGTCAAAATTTGAAGATCTCTCTCCTTCCACAATACCTTCCCAATAATCTTCAGTATAAGTTTGTACATACCTAGTACGACGCTTAGTCTTGATCCTGCGTAAAGCACCCATCTTGATGTCCGATCGCTGAACTAGTGGTATCAATGCGATGAAGGCAGAGAAAAAAAGATATTACCGATTTCCGGAGGGATATGGGGCGGAGTGGAGAGCGGACGACTTGGCCTCGAGGGCAATTTACGCTGACCAGTGTGGGTCTATAACCTGCTTGAATCAGCCGGACGCTGATTGGTTGACAAACCGGCAAGCCCGTTCGGCACGCCTCGGCTGCTCGTCACCGGTTTACCCCCCGTATTTTATGACGTTTGCATGTTGTCGGTCCGGAAGTGTACACTTCTGTGTAAGTATACATAGACTTTCACCAGGGAGGAATGGACGCATCCAGGACTGGGTTATTTGTTTAGAGACTAGCATGGTTTCACTTGTCACGAGTATACTGTAGCTCTTCTATTTTGAATATCATTTCATGTCAATCATCAACTATGCTTAATTTGATCGTATCTTATGGATCTTATGGGGCAAAGAGGACCACATGCGCCCTCCCCAATCCATGTGCATTGAAACGGATGAACGGGGTTCAGACCGAGAGCAACATGCCTCATGTAGAATGAAACCTGCCCGTGCACAAGCAATTTGCCCTTTGGTCCGAGACTCCCTTGGTCCAACCTTGGAAGACTCCCTGTAATCGTAAACGTTGTGATTGGCGAAGGGTTCTGCCGCCGTCACATGCCGCGTATTGCCGTTACCAGTCTCCCTAAAGCTATTGCGTCTAGTGAATTTGATCCTAGCAAGGACAACCAGCTTCAAATAATTAAAAAAAAGTATATGTGAATCTGCGCAATAATCTCGACCGGTGATGCCGATTGTTCTTTAAAATTTCCGATGTCAAAGGGAGCCGCAGCGATAGCTGCTCCGCCTCGGACGACCATCGCTGGCTTGCCGCATCCGACGGGCCCAAACCCATTTTCAATACGGTATCGCCATGGTAACGGCGGTTACGGCTGTTCGGTCCCATTGTCTCTCGTCGCCCACTCAAAACCACCAAGCTTTCCTTTTCGAATTTCTCTTTTCCCTTCTTCTTCTTTCTCACTCTCCACTCTCTTTTGCTTCCACAGGTGAAGGTGGTCGTACCTAGAGCTATACAACATGATCTCTTCCCGCCTTGCGCGTGCCGGTGCGCTGGTATGTATCTTTCCCTGCATCCCTCGCCTCCCCAAATTCCCAGAACAGCCGAGGCTGGGCGATGCGCCTGCATCATCTACCTTGCCAATCTGGACATCTCAGCGAGATGTCATTGAAGAGAACATTCGACATGAGTCTGATTGAACAAGAAGCTAACATGATGACTCTCTAGGCCTCCAAGTCCCGTCTTGTAAGAAAAAGACTTCCAGACCTAGCAGTCGTTCGCATCGTTTTTCCGGCGTACTCGGAAAACGGAGACGATGACGATGATATTGATTTGCAGCTATTAACATTCGATGTTTACAGATTTCCGGGACTCGGGCCTTCGCTACCGTTGGCAATGACCCCCTCGACAAGAAGGTCGAGATGACCAACTCTGAGACTGTGAGTGGCCACCTACAGCTTTGTGCCGGATGACGGAATAGCCGCTAATAACAACTCGAATTATAGGGTAACTACATCAACTACAAGTACGATTCTACCACAGAAGTCTTTGTTTCGATTGAAGCAAAAATTAAAACTTTTATGATGGGAGAGCCCACTAACATGATTTCGCCATTACAGGAAGATGTCTCAGAACCTGCAGATCGTTCGCGATCGTCTGCAGCACCCTCTGACCTACTCCGAGAAGGTCATCTACTCTCACCTTGACGACCCCCACAACCAGGACATCGAGCGTGGTGTCTCCTACCTGAAGCTCCGTCCCGACCGTGTTGCTTGCCAGGATGCTACCGCCCAGATGGCCATCCTGCAATTCATGTCTGCTGGCATGCCCTCCGTCCAGACCCCCACCACTGTCCACTGTGATCACTTGATTGAGGCTCAGATTGGTGGTGAGAAGGATCTTGCTCGTGCTAACGAGATCAACAAGGAGGTCTACGACTTCCTGGCTTCCGCCACCGCCAAGTACAACATCGGTTTCTGGAAGCCAGGTTCCGGTATCATTCACCAGATCGTTCTGGAGAACTACGCTTTCCCCGGTGGTCTGATGATCGGTACTGACTCCCACACCCCCAACGCTGGTGGTCTCGGTATGGCTGCTATCGGTGTCGGTGGTGCTGACGCTGTCGACGTCATGGCTGGTCTCCCCTGGGAGCTGAAGGCCCCCAAGGTCATTGGTGTCCGTCTTACCGGTAAGATGTCCGGCTGGACCACTCCTAAGGATATCATCCTGAAGGTTGCCGGTCTCCTGACCGTCAAGGGTGGTACTGGTGCTATCATCGAGTACCACGGCCCTGGTGTCGACTCCCTGTCCTGCACTGGTATGGGTACCATCTGTAACATGGGTGCCGAGATCGGTGCTACCACCTCTATCTTCCCCTTCAACGATCGTATGTACGACTACCTGAAGGCCACTAAGCGTCAGCACATTGCCGATTTCTCCCGCGAGTACGCTAAGGACCTCCGTGAGGACGATGGTGCCCGCTATGATCAGCTTATTGAGATCGACCTCAACGAGCTCGAGCCCTACATCAACGGTCCCTTCACTCCCGATCTGGCTACTCCTCTGTCCAAGTTCAAGGAGGCCGTCAAGGAGAACAAGTGGCCCGAGGAGCTCAAGGTCGGTCTGATCGGTTCTTGCACCAACTCCTCTTACGAGGATATGTCCCACGCCGCCTCCATTGCCCGTGATGCTCTGGACCACGGTCTGAAGTCCAAGTCCATCTTCACCATTACCCCTGGTTCCGAGCAGATCCGTGCCACTATTGCCCGTGACGGTCAGCTTCAGACCATGGAGGAGTACGGTGGTGTCATTCTGGCCAACGCTTGCGGTCCTTGCATTGGTCAGTGGGACCGTAAGGATATCAAGAAGGGTGAGGCCAACTCCATCATCTCTTCCTACAACCGTAACTTCACTGGCCGTAACGACGCCAACCCTGCTACACACGCTTTCGTCGCTTCCCCCGACATCGTCGTCGCCATGACCGTTGCTGGTACCCTGAACTTCAACCCCATGACCGACAAGCTCAAGGACAAGGATGGCAACGAGTTCATGCTCAAGCCCCCCACTGGTGAGGGTCTCCCCAGCCGTGGCTACGACCCCGGTATGGACACTTACCAGGCTCCTCCCGCCGACCGCGAATCCGTCACCGTCAACGTCTCCCCCTCCAGTGACCGTCTGCAGATCCTGAGCGGTTTCGCCGCCTGGGATGGCAAGGATGCCGAGAACATCCCCATCCTGATCAAGTGCCAGGGCAAGACCACCACTGACCACATTTCCATGGCCGGCCCCTGGTTGAAGTACCGTGGCCACTTGGACAACATCTCCAACAACATGCTGATCGGTGCCATCAACGAGGAGAACGGCGAGGCCAACAAGGTCAAGAACGCCTTCACCGGTGCCTACGATGCCGTCCCCGCCACTGCCCGTGACTACAAGGCCCGTGGCATCAAGTGGGTTGTCATTGGTGACTGGAACTACGGTGAGGGTTCTTCCCGTGAGCACGCTGCTCTGGAGCCCCGTCACCTTGGTGGTCTGGCCGTCATCACCCGCTCCTTCGCTCGTATCCACGAGACCAACCTGAAGAAGCAGGGTATGCTGCCCCTGACCTTCTCCGACCCCGCCGACTACGACAAGATCAAGCCCGATGACAAGGTTGACCTGCTCTGCACTGAGCTCGAGGTTGGCAAGCCCATGACCCTCCGTGTCCACCCCGCTGCCGGTGGTAACGCCTTCGACGTCTCCCTCAGCCACACCTTCAACGAGCCCCAAATCGAGTGGTTCCGTGACGGTTCCGCCCTCAACACCATGGCCCGCAAGTCTGGTGGCAACTAAATAGCTTCACCTACTCTGTGAAGTCTATTTAATTCTCCTTCCAGGAGCCCCCATAGGGTTTTCCTGTGTAAACTATGTTCTCTTGTGAGTTTTAGCGAACCAGAGAGCAGAGTGACATCACCCTGGGGATAATGAGCCAGGCTGTCGCTGTGTGTGCGCGTTTGTCCCTTTTTTCGAGCTGGGTACGAGGAGTTGCGCCCTGGGAAAAATTTTATGATCTTGTTTATTCGGCCGATTGGCCTTGTTTTGGATTCCCTCTTGGGTCGGTTACAATGGATATATGTTTGATTTACCCTCCATTGTTTTGTATGTCAGAATAGCATGCATAAATTTCCTTTTGTTCAAAATTTTCTGCATCCTGTAAGACTTGTAGAGACTACTTGTAGATGAACAGTATTATGCCCTCCTATGACTAGTAGTATCTCTCGCAATCGACTCACATATCAGTGTTTGATCGTGTACTGCCACTCTCCTTCATGAATGCTGTATACTGGGCGTCGACTTGATAACCTCGGAGCTGAGCTAAGCTGCCGAGGCCCGTTCCAAGATGCCCCGCGGGCAGAACTACATCGCTCCGACTCCGCGATTGCGATGCGCCATAGGCATTAGTCGTGATTCCATGCAGTAGGAGGATAACTAGCATTCTAGGGGATCTGAGATTGTATCATCTCCACCTATCTCCCACACACTGTTTGCGTGTACGCTGATTGCTAATCCTGAGTAGGCGGTTGGCCCAACGCTGTCTACGGTATCAAAGCCAGAAATCCAACACTCACACTGCAATATCGTTTCTTTTTAACAACTGCTTCAACATGGCGACGCAACTTGTTCCTCTCCCGGAAGTGGAACGCTTAAGTGCCTCAGTAATTCGTATCCTGGCGGGAAACCCAGGAAAGGTGGGCAAACTACTCCGATTTGATGGTGTGAACAATCTGAATACAAGAGGCTGATGATATCTCCATAGTTCACGTTACAAGGTAAGCTGCAATGAAATATAGCTAGAGTTTGGAATACTACAAGATGAAGAAGGAATGCTCATTCATCAGGCACAAATACCTACCTCATTGGCCGTGGCCACCAGCGCATTCTCATCGACACTGGCGCAGGCGAGCCCGCATGGGTAAATAATCTCAAATCCGTGCTCTCGTCGGAGAAAGCCACCATTCATCAAGCATTACTTACGCACTGGCATGGCGATCACGTCGGCGGTGTGAAGGATCTTCTGGGTATTTGCCCTCAGGCTAATATTTACAAACACCAACCCGACGAGGATGAGGGTTATGTTGGTATTGTGGATGGACAAGTGTTTAGCGTCGAGGGTGCGACACTGAAGGCTTTATTTTCGCCTGGTCATACCAAAGATCATATGGCTTTTATACTTGAAGAGGAGGATGCTATATTCACCGGAGACAGTAAGTTCCTTCCGAATAATCCGGACAATTTTTGACTTTGCCACTAACGCGGGGACAATATGGTAGATGTACTCGGTCATGGCACTGCTGTCTTTGAAGATCTGAAGACTTATTTATCTAGCTTGCATCGAATGCGCGAGCGAGTTCAAGGCCGCGGATATCCTGGCCACGGCGCTGTTCTTGAGAGTGCTAATGAGAGAATCTCGGAGTACATCACGCACCGGAAACAGCGGGAGGATGAAGTCTTGCGAATTATGCGATGGGGTAAACTAGATGTGGATCCTGGAGAGAGGTCGCCTGAGCCTAAGCGTGGATGGACACCTCTTCAGCTGGTTAAGGTAATTTATAAGGATGTACCGGAGAACCTGCATCTGCCGGCATCGTATGGAATTACGCTTATTCTGCAAAAGCTGGAGGGGGAGGGACGTGTGGTACATGAGACTGAGGGAGGGGAATGGAGGTTGAGTGAGAAGTCTGCACTATGAATAATTTTGCTATCCTATTGGATTCTCTTTTCTTTTTGCTAGATACATTACTGTATATCAACGAAAATGAAGTCCATATTGAGTGTTAGATATGGCATGATGAACATGAATCATGCGACCCACTACTGCTTGACCCTATTTGACGGAACTAGATCCGATGCTCTCCATCATACGTATAATATTAGCTAGTACTATACTCGAACTCTTGCAGCTATCCCCATGAAGTGACAAAGTATCGTAATGTACTCCTCCCACCATACTGATAGACCAGCATCTATGACCACATAATTACTGGCACTATCGCTCCCTGTATACCTCTAGCTCTAGAACTGAATATACTACATTCTACATTCTACATTCTCTCTTTCAATCCAAATCATACAAATACAAGCAAATATTGTATACGACGTCAGCGCGGTGTCATGTCGGGCATCGACCACTTCTCGGCCCGCGGACGATCCAATCACAACTTGCTTTCTGCAACTCCCCCCAGTCGACAATCCCAGGATTATCGCAGTTTGTCCTGAAGTTTCTGTTTGAAATCTCCCTTTTCCCGGATTAAATAACTCTTTAGTTGTTACTTCATTTCTCCCTTTGTTCTTTTTCTCCCTCTGAATCTTCTGATTCATGCCAATGTGAGTGCTATTGAGGAACTCCACCATAAGCTGCCAATTCCAAGTTTCGGCCGTGACCTCACTGTCTTTCCTCCCCGCCCTTGCTGGCTCCTCCGCCTTTCTTGCGCCCAGCTCTTTTTTTTCTTCCTTTTCTTCCTTTGAACCTGGGTGGTTTGCTTCAGGGTTGGACTCGCTGGTCCCTGTATCTTTTACTTTAAGGTATTTATTCTTCATTTTATTGACCCTCCCCAATTGTCTAACTTATTTCTTTTACACCCAAAAAAAGACAAGAAGAGTGGGTTGGCTAATTGTGCTCCGCAACCTGTAGGTATTGGTCTCTTTCTTCAACAGGCGTCGGTCCTGTCTCCTCTGTCCCTCCTCTTCTCCCTATTGAGGCTCTTCAATAGTCTCTAGTTTGTTCAAAATATCGCATCGTCATCTTGCGAGCTTGCCGCTACCATGCCGTCTCTGGATGAACCCAAAAATGACGCACGTCTGCTGCTCGTCTCCAACCGCCTGCCGATCACTATCAAGCGCTCCGAAGATGGGAAATATGACTTCTCCATGTCCTCCGGTGGGCTGGTGAGTGGCCTCAGTGGACTGTCCAAGTCCACCACCTTCCAATGGTATGGTTGGCCTGGTTTGGAGGTTCCCGAACCGGAAATCCCGGTTGTCAAGCAACGCTTGAAGGATGAATACGGCGCAGTCCCTGTCTTTATCGATGATGATCTGGCGGATCGTCACTACAATGGATTTTCCAGTGAGTTTTCAGCTCTTTCATTCTCTTCTCCAACGATCGCCTGCCCTGCTCGAAGGCGGAAGGACTCCGCGATGCTAATAACCCCACCTTACAGACTCCATCCTCTGGCCATTGTTCCACTACCATCCCGGTGAAATTACATTTGATGAATCTGCTTGGGAAGCATACAAGGAGGCGAACAGATTGTTCGCCAAGGCTATTGCCAAGGAAGTCGAGGATGGTGATTTGATTTGGGTACATGACTATCACCTCATGCTGCTACCAGAGATGCTGCGCGAGGAGATCGGTGACAGCAAGCACAATATCAAGATTGGATTCTTCTTGCACACGCCATTCCCCAGCAGTGAAATCTATCGTATTCTGCCTGTCCGAAACGAACTTCTCCTTGGTGTGTTGCATTGCGATTTAATCGGGTTCCACACCTATGACTACACTCGCCATTTCTTGAGCAGTTGCTCCCGTTTACTGTGAGTTATCCCTCATGAGACCTACTTCATTCCTATACTGATTAGCCTAGTGGTCTGGCGACAACCCCGAATGGAATCGAATTCCAGGGCAAGATAATCACTTGCGGCGCTTTTCCGATTGGCATCGACCCCGAGAAGTTCAAGGAGGGTCTCAAGAAGGAGAAAGTACAGAAGCGCATTGCAATGCTAGAGCAAAAGTTCCAAGGGGTCAAGCTCATGGTCGGCGTCGATCGCCTCGACTATATCAAGGGCGTCCCGCAAAAATTGCACGCACTTGAGGTGTTCCTCAGTGATCACCCAGAATGGGTTGGCAAGGTTGTGCTCGTTCAAGTTGCAGTTCCTAGTCGACAGGATGTCGAGGAGTACCAGAACTTGCGGGCAGTGGTAAATGAACTGGTTGGCCGTATCAATGGCAAATTTGGTACGTGTCTACGACGATGCCAATTCCCGTTCTCAGCTAATGATTTTCCACAGGCACTGTCGAATTCATGCCTATTCACTTCCTCCATAAATCCGTCAATTTCGATGAGCTCATCGCGCTCTACGCCGTATCAGACGCTTGCATCGTATCATCTACGCGTGATGGCATGAACTTGGTAGCATACGAGTACATCGCCACCCAGCAGAAGCGCCATGGAGTTCTTGTGCTTTCTGAATTTGCCGGAGCTGCTCAAAGTCTTAACGGCAGTATTATTGTCAACCCATGGAACACTGAAGAGCTGGCTGGTGCATATCAAGAAGCCGTCACTATGAGCGACGAACAGCGAGCGCTTAATTTTGCCAAGCTGGACAAATACGTTTCAAAATATACCAGTGCATTCTGGGGCCAATCCTTTGTCACCGAGCTGAATCGTATATCATCTCACTCAGCAGACAAATTTCAGGCAACAAAACTGGCCATTGCTGACAATGTGACGGACGGTGAAATCTCAGCCACGCCGTCTGAGAGAGCTGCGTAATATGGGCTCAGTACAGGCACTTGAACTTGAACGAAATTAGATACTCTTATGACCTGGATGTGGCGAAATGTATTGATCTTTTTGTGATTGGGCTGCGTGGGATCTATTCTTTTTAACAGACGGCGAGTTTCGGTGACATTTCTTAGATATTGAAAACACTCAAGTGTATCTCGACTCTTTATTTTCTGCTTTGCACCCAGAACTACGTACACTTATAGACTCGCTGATGGCGACAGGAGAAATATCTAACTTCGTCATCTAGGGATCCTTTCTAATGTTGACGAGAATCCAACTTGAAGGATACTTTCGCCTTCCTCCAAATACAAATTCTGCTCTATTCAACGTCTATCAAGATTTTCCTGGCTCGAATTAAGGTCTTATGGACGACAATGATGCAGTGGCTTCTCCCCTTCAATCTTGTAATAATAATCCATGTATTATAATGTTGTCCATTCACAAGAGTATATTCTTTTATATTGCCTTATCTATCATTAAGTATTGCAATTTCCATGGATAGACCTTTCAATCCTTCCAGTTCATTCGCTTGGCTATAAGCTTGACAACATAGACAAGACCAAGAAGCACCGAAACTTCTATCAACGGCCCAACAGTAGAAGCAAGAGCTTGGTTACTGTTCGCTACAAAAGTTGCAACAGCAACAGCAATAGCAAGCTCAAAATTATTGCTAGCTGCCGTGAAACTTTTGAGTAGAAGCCAATTTATAGCCGAAGCCGAACTTGTAGGCTACAAGAAGAGTAGCGAAGAAAACGACGATAAAGTAAATGATCAATGGGGCGGCTACTCGAATCACTGAAACAATTTGGTGCACGACTTGGTGGCCCTGAGATGCGAATAGTACGAGAATTGTAAATAGGAGTCCGAGGAGGGACCATGGTCCAGCCCATTTCAGGAATACTGGGTGTCTTTACCGGAATGAGACTGGTAGAAAATAGGAAGACTCCGAGATAATACATTTAAATATTTAATCAATCAACAACGAAAAAGAGAAACAAACATATGTAAGTGAAGGTATTCACAATGCTCTTTACTATAGATGTAGAGTGAGAAAGCAGCCAATTAGAGTGTCCAACACAAACAACCAATCAAAGTGGTTGACCAAAGCTTTTTCATCATCCAGAACGGTTGACTTGTTTTCATGAAAACTGACAATGTATCTCTAGAACGATGCTTTTCTCATAATTCTTCAAGAAATACTTTACACATGATGAGTTATGCGCCAATCTTTCGATGAATTAGATGAGACTTGTTCCCCGAGAAAGCGACCTCGCTACGATGGCGAAATTGTCTCACAATTCACCCAATCCGACAGCGAAGCTGAAGAAACGCCTTCAACGATGAACAAATCACTTCCAAACGTCATGAAGTAAAAAAAGCACATCGATATCTGCAGAAAGAATGCAATCCCGAGCTCCTTCATGTGGGAGAGATCTCCACGAGCGTATAAGCCAGATTCAGCATCGAATCCTCCAGATAGCCAGCAAAGTGATGCAATGTCTATGTCGATATCCGAATCATTGCCTGCCCCCTCAGAGCTGGAATTTGAAGAAAATAATTGCGAAGGGCTCAATAAAGAAGATAGAGGGGAGGAAATCAGATCGCGTATTCACGCTCGCATGGCAGCGTTTCGCGCAGTGGAGGAAGGTAGCTATAATGCTTGGGCGGATGTTTCATTGGTATCAGCTCGACACAACCATGCTGAGGAGGAAATGGAACTATAGTGAAACTGGTGGACTTGATCACCTGTTTACAATTTATGTCAAATTTGACGAATAAAGAATTCGATTCAAGAATATTTTCGTTCGAGGAGAATGAGGATGATGTTGATATACTCTCGTTCCCATCGCATCCCACTTCTTCCCCAGCCACGACAAACCTGAAATGACTCGATTTCATTTTCAACTTAGCTCTCAGATTAAAAATTCCTTCAAGCATGGAAGACTGCAAAATATCGATTGCTACTATTATAATGAGTAGTAGTATTATTAACAACGCAAAAAAGATGACCAAAAACAACAGTATTTCCACTACACTAGTGTAGCACGACTCTAGCTAACAGAAGTTGAGCTTCTCACTTCAGGCACTTCCTCTTCTTACGGTCCGATCCGATCAACGTAAGGCACCGTCCGTTACTCCACTTCTAGCGGGGGCCAAGGCTCGGGCAACTCCTCAAATTTAGTGTAAATATGTTCATTGATGCGGCGAAGTCCGGGGTGGGTCTGAGTTGGCCGAAGTATGTGACTAGGCCAGCATCCTACGGCATTCAGTGGTATGAAACCTTGTAAATGAATGAAATGAAGTAATTTAAAGGACTGTCACTTACTCATAGACTAGATGGATTTCTAGAAGATGTAGTACTGTAGATGAGGATAGAGGAAGAAATAAGTCGTAACTTTCGTAGCTACCTACAAAAATGCAAAGTGCTCTCTCGCTATGGAATGAACGCCCGGAAATCGCATCGAGATGAGGTATATAGAACCGGGCAATGCAAGTCGAACCAAATGAAAGAAAGAGGAAAGGAAAGGAAAGGATAGAGATGAAAAGAGATGATGCGAACATAATGCGGGGAATGTAATGGGGTAAAGAGGGCCCTGAATGGTGTGAGAAAGTGAAAGTGACACGGCGTGGGCTTGACGTGTCGCGACGGCGAGTATTGTACCATGATGCTTAGAAAATATAGTACGCCTGTGTTAAGGGTAACTCTGTTGCGGGTTCGGCATCGCACAACATGCCGTCTGCTTCCACGGTCTATGATGAGGTTAATATGCAGGAACAGATCGCGGATTGAAGAGTGTGATACGTACATAACTCTCCGGGTCGACCTTCATCTTTGGCATTGTGTCGTTGAATTTCATGTCCTTCTTTCCGACAGAACGGCAGTTCTTTACTGCCTCAATTCGTTTGCGAAGACCGTATGTTTGTACGATTCCCTCGTCGATAGACGCTTGGGAGACAAACATGATACTTGTACTTGGGAGACGGGCCGCGAACATAGGGCGGACAATCATCGGTTCAATGGTTGGGATTGATCCGTTAGGATCACCCTGTTTCGATATTAGATTGATATCTTGATAGGAAGTGAAGGGCTGGAAAACTAATACATACCATCTCTGCAATAGCAATCATACCACTCTTAAGCACTTGCACCGGCTTTGTGCCGAAAGTACTGGCATTCCAAAGAACCAAGTCTGCAATCTTACCCACTTCCACGCTTCCAATGAGATGGCCCATGCCTTGCGCCAAAGACGGGTTGATTGTGTATTTGCTAATGTACCGCTTGACGCGGAAGTTGTCGTTGTTATTATCCTGATCCTCGGGCAGCGGACCCCGCTGGGTCTTGTTTTTGTGAGCAGTGTGCCAGGTGCGCAGAATAACCTCTCCACAGCGGCCCATAGCCTGGGAGTCGGAGGACATCATACTGATGGCACCCAAATCGTGCAGCACGTCTTCAGCGGCGATTGTTTCGGCGCGGATACGGCTCTCGGCGAAGGCAACATCTTCAGGAATGTTCTTGGACAGGTGATGGCAAACCATCAGCATGTCAAGATGCTCATCGAGAGTGTTGAGTGTGAAGGGACGAGTGGGGTTTGTGCTGCTAGGTAGAACATTGGGATGTTCCACAACCGAAATAATATCCGGGGCGTGGCCACCGCCGGCACCTTCGGTGTGATATGTGTGAATGGTACGGCCCTTGAAAGCATCGATGGTTTGCTCAACGAAGCCGGACTCGTTGAGAGTATCTGTGTGAATCATGGCCTGAACATCGTATTCGTCACAAACCGCCAGGCAATTATCAATTGCGGCAGGTGTGGAACCCCAATCCTCGTGCAGCTTCAAACCTGCCGCACCAGCCTTGATCTGTTCCTCAATGCTCTGTCTACCACAGTCATTGCCCTTTCCAGTGATTCCAATATTTATAGGTAAGCTATCGCAAGCCTGCATCATTTGACGCAAGTGATTCGGTCCGGGCGTGCAAGTAGTCGCGTTCGATCCGGTACTTGGGCCAGTACCCCCGCCGAGGAATGTGGTAATTCCCGCTGCTAAGGCCTCATCCACCTGCTGTGGGCAAATCAAATGGATATGGGTATCAAATCCACCGGCGGTGACAATCTTGTTTTCTCCAGCAATCATATCTGTCGAAGCACCCACCACCAAATCGGGATGAACACCATCCATCACATCGGGGTTACCGGCTTTGCCGATACCACAGATGAGTCCATCCTTAATACCAATATCGGCCTTGTAGATGCCAGTATAATCAATAATTAGGGCATTTGTAATGACTGTATCAGCGCACTCGGCCGACGACCGTCCAGAGGCCTGACCCATGCCATCACGGATGGTTTTACCTCCGCCGAAAGCACACTCGTCACCGTAGGTCGTCATATCTTTCTCCACTTCGACCCATAAGTTAGTCAACCCCAAGCGCACGAGGTCACCGGTAGTTGGGCCAAACATGCGAGAGTACGCCTCGCGCTCCATGGAGAACCCGGTAATGAGTGCGGCATCTACCGTGGGTTCCGGAACATGCGCAAACCCAGCAGTTTGTAGCTTTGTTACAATTTCATCCGCACGGCTGAGATCCAATGGCCCATTAGCCAGCCAATTGCCACCGCGAATGACCTTGTTACCACCAATTTCCACCAAATTCACAGTCTTGGTATCTCCAGGCTCAAAACGAATTGAGGTACCGGCGGGGATATCTAGACGGTAACCGTAAGATTGAATTCGATCGAAGTGCAATTGTGGATTAGTCTCGACGAAGTGATAGTGCGAACCGACCTAAGTCACATCAATAGTCAGCTTCCCGACTCCCTTGATGGTCATTGGCGTGCAATAGGGGTTCTTTTGACTGACCTGAATGGGTCGATCGCCCTTGGACATGACCTTCAAACGAATGCGCTTTCGCCCATCATTCAATTCTACGCGCGCATGTTTCACAGGAATTACCGCACCAGGCATTTTCTCCGGTAGATAGTCGTCTGGGTCAGGTTCCGGGAAAGCCTCACGATGCGGAACCGGCAAGAAACTACCATACAAGGCGCGCTCTAAATCTCCATCGTCGCTACTGATCGGGTGGTGTACGGTGACAAGGTATGTGCCGGATGGGAAGGTTCCTTCGACCTGTAATTCGACTAAAGTTGCGACGACCGAGGGCAAGACGTGGCGGCGACCCAGCATGGTCTTGCCGATGGACATCAAATCGGCAACGGAGTAGTGACCATCACGAATCAGCTATAGTATAGGATGATTGATGTTAATGACAGGGCTGATCAATTGGAAGGAAATGCATGTTAATTGGAAAAGTGGATCGAGCCATACGTACCTCATGCAGAACGCTCGAAATCAAGGCCTTGTTGGACGCGTTGATCAGCCTTATGATTCCTCATTTGATGTTCATTAAGCATTGGACAGACATACCACAGACTCAGCATGATTCAGCCGCACACCTCGAGCCAAACGTCGCTGGGCCAGAAACCCAAGATGGGCAATGGTGAGCTTGTCCAGCTGTGGAGGAAGTCAGCGATTATCATTGGGAAACGATAGGCTTGGCTTGGCCTTTTTTCTGACCAACGTACCTCCTTGGGAATGAGCTGCATGACGCGGGTGGAACCCGAACCTGGTTACACTTTGAAAAGCTTGGCGGGACAAGGGTATATCAGAATTGAGGTTATACCATAGAAAGAGGATAGGAAAATATAAAGGAAAAAGGAAAAGGAAGGGAAAAGTTGGGGAAGAAGGTTTGGAAGGGAGAAATAAGAATGTGGGGAGGGGGGAATTGACATTATTTGAAGAACCTTTCCATTCTTACAGTACCTAACAGTGTATTGGAGAGATAGTCAAAGATAAGCTGCCGTGCTGGCCGATTGGATGCGAACTCGCTCGGCCGTGTTAGTCACGCTTTGAACTTGAATTACCTCAAAATGGCCATTGGATTTTATTCTCGGCTCTTATGGACCCACTTGGCCCTTTAACATCCGATCTATTAGTTACTGTACTGATCCTACGCAGTCAACTGTATTCTGTACTAGGTGATAGTACATTGATGTACACTTTTGATTGACACACACTAACTAAAAATATGGTGGGTCCAAAAAGAATAGACAAAACGGTGTCATAACGCCCTTGCTGAAATCCTTCACAAGTCTTGATAAAGAAAAAAAAAATGATTGAGGAATTAAGCAATCAAAAGAAAGACAATCCAAAACCACAAGACTATCGCTTTACACCTCACTCTTGCGCTTCTTGCCTCCGCGGCGCTTACCATCCGCGGGAGTAGCTTTAGCCGATGTGGACTCGGCAGCTGCGGCAGCCTTGCCTCGCTTCTTAACGGGAGATGCCTGCTTCGCAGCAGGAGACTCAGCAACTTCCTTCTTAGACTCGCTCTTGCGGCGCTTGCTGGAGCTCTTGGGGGGACTCTTAGCCTTAGGTTGAGGAGGGGAAGGCGAGGATGAATCCTCAGACTCAGACTCGGCAGAGCTATCTTCAGACTCTTGAGTTTTTTCTGCGCCTGCAAAGTCTTGCTGAAGCTGGTTGGCAGAAGCGTCGTTGTCGCCGGACTTGCCAGCCTTGTACGCAGCCAGCTCCCTCTTGTATGTCTCATAGTTTTCGGCATACATTTGCTTGTAAACCTGCAATGAAGTAAGTATGAGATCAATCGAACCACAATTGTCATTTCAAAACATACCTCCTTCTCTTCGTCAGGCATAGTCTGCCAGCGACGAGTACCCTCGTCCGCAACCTCCTTGGGGCGAGCATTCTCGCCCAGATCAGCAGAGATCCTAGGGCGGTTGTGCTGCATGTACAGGAAGTACGGGGTCAAAGCACGCTTGGGAGCATTGGGATCAACACGTCCGCGCTTGCGCTTCTTCTGTCCGCCAACTTCGGCTCCAGGGCTCTGGGGGTGCAGACCATGCTCGACCTGACCGATCAAATGATCAGGCACGGGGGGCAGATCAATTGTGGCAGATTCACCATTGATCACGTTGTTGATATGCTCAATGTATGCCTTGCTCAGTTCGGCGATGTAAGTCTGAACACCCATCAACCGGAGGAGGACCTGCAACACGATTAGTTTCATTTGTGTCTGTTAAGCGAATTATGTATGCAAGCATGATCAAGATGGTTGACCAGAGTCAAAAGAAAGAATGACAATGATCAATATCAAAGAGGGGAAAGCATGATCCTTTTTTTTTTTAAAAAAAA
>Ga0209673_1000589_pt1 | contig 56895 bp, 67 predicted proteins | sample AraplaCol_mMS_r2_2_FD_184274 | JGI IMG/M metagenome (GOLD analysis project Ga0209673, IMG submission 184274) | Arabidopsis root microbial communities from North Carolina, USA - plate scrape MF_Col_mMS_r2 (SPAdes) (version 3) | ecosystem: Host-associated > Plants > Roots > Endosphere | place... | reverse complement strand
CGACGGGCGATGCTGGAGGAAATAATGCAAAGGAACAACAGCCGTTACCTTCCAGTAGTCAGGACTCCCAACCGCCACCGCCACCGCAATCAATACCTTCGAATCCGCCCTCCGCACCGGCTCCGACCCGAATATCTCCCCCATCCGCGCCTCCAGCCGCAGCTCCGTTAATAGATGTCGAGGGGTTGAGAACTATGAAGTCGGAAACCCGCCAGGCACCAGAGATGCTTGATCCGCTGAATGCATCGAATATGTCAAATATACAGAATATGCAAAGCATGCAAAACATGCCTGATATGTCGGATATATCCGATATGTCTCGGACGATGGCCTGGACGATGGATATGCCCGACCCGCAGTCATGGACCAACATGACCACCGCACCACCACAAATCTCCGGCCTACCATTGCCTAGTCGACCTATAGCATCGAACCGACTTAGTCCAAGTATATCGGAAGCGTCCATGCACTACGCCCCCACATTGAGCCCAGAGGCATCATATACAACACCTGCTTGGCCTGTCGCGAGGACATGGGCTGCCAACAATGCTACTCCTCCATCACAGGATGCCGACGAGGAACTGGAAAGAAACGAGCGCGACCAATGGATGTTATGGAATGCTGGTCATTCGCCCTCTTATTCGCAACTACTTCTGGCCCGTTCCATAGGTCGTACACCTCGCCTTCGGTATCTAATCAGTTATTATACTGAAGTCATCGCTCCAATGATTGTCGCATTTGACACACCGACCAATCCATTCAAAACTCACATTCTCCGTCTGGCCTTGGGAAGTGAGGCCCTCCAAGAGGCGATTGCAACGTTGGCAACAAGTAACCTTCGTCAGCGGCGAGAGAAAAATCATCACTCGACAGAAAGAACTCTTCCGGCTCGCATGTCAGGACTCGCCCACCGTGCTCTTACCGATGAAGCTTTCCAGGATAAATATGGTATTTCCATGTCAGAGGGCTATGCGCGAGAAGAAAATTACCATCGTGGAATGGCAGTGAAGGCACTGAACGCCGACTTGGCCGATCCTCGTCGCAGGTTATCAGATTCGGTATTAGCAACATTGCTCATTCTATGCCTATTTCATGGTTGTGACACTGGAGTTGCCGAGTTTCGGACCCAGTTCGCTGGCGTGACAAGATTACTTGCAATTCGCATGCGCCATTCTCGCATTGTGACGGATGATCTCAAGTGGTTCATTCGCATGTTTTCGTGGTTTGATACTTTGACCGCCACTACGAATGATCGAGACGTCCAGCTTCGTGGTAAGTGTTTGGAGATTAGCTCAACGACCGATGGCGAATGGGGTTTGGAGAACCTGGCGGGCTGTGATGGTCGCCTCTTCAAATTAATCTCTCAGCTCGGCCGATTGAATCTCCTCAGTCAAGACCAAGAGCCGAATCTTTCCAAACCGGCCGACTTTAATGTACCGACTACCTCTCTCCCGCCCAACATGATCTTTCCTGGTTGGGATACAGTCGTTCCAACAACTGGCATCGGAACTGTTCCAGGATCAGTAGCCGGCCCTGAATTTGGATTCTCCATGCCGACGCCGCCGCAGAGCAGCGACCAACCTCGAAAGCCTTCCTCTCCAGCCTTCTGGACTGAGTGGTATTCATTGCGACAGCGACTCGAGTCCTGGCGATTCGACCCTCCAGCAGAGGCCTCATTCCCCACGCCACCTCCATCTGCTTCTGATAATTTCCCACCTAATTTCTCTCCCAACTTTACTCCTACCTTTACGCCTTCGACTCCTTCTGGGTCATTCTATGTGGCAAATGAGAACCTTCAAGATGTCTACCAAATATCCGAGTGTTTCCGCCACGCGGCTCTCCTCTACTGTGAACGTCTAGCGGAGCCTAGTCTCCCGTCTAGACATCCACGCATCCAGCATCTAGTCCACCTTGCAATGCACTGTCTCTGTGCTGTCCAGTCAGATGTTTACCTTCTCTGGCCCCTATTCATCGTTGGATCAGAGTGCATCCAAGAGGATCATCGCGATGCCATCCGCCGTCGCTGCAAAGATATCTCCAAGGACTCCGGGTTTGTGAATAACATCTCTTGTCTAGAGCTGCTGGAGCGTATCTGGGCAGATCGCTCGGAGGAGTCGTCTTTCCCGGTCTATCCATCCGGATTGGTACCTCCTCTCCCGCATAATGGCGGTGGACCGGCTCCTTCCTCCCAAGCCTTCCGCTGGTCTCGCGTGATGCAAGCCAAACGAGGTGATGGCGAATACATGGTGGCATAAACTATCGTTACTTTCTGATCTACATTTTTCTTTTTTTTCGGAACATATCATACATGGCTTACATATTGCCAGTGGCGGCTAGCGTTTCTTTCTGGGGCGGGATTTTTTTTGATATTCGATTTAAGGACTTGGTGCTTTTCATCTTTCTTGATTTTGGTGAATGGTCCCAGATTTACGAAGTGTCGATGGATGATCATTTTTTATTCAATCTCTGTCCAATCGCTTCAGTTTCCTGGACATGCTTTGTCCAGACTTATCTCTATGTGAGAATATACTATACCCCAGACAATAGATACAGGCAGTGCCTTTTTTTTTTCTTAGTCACTCTATCAAATTAATCTACAATTCGATCCATCTAGCCCCGAGGAAAGGCCCGTTCCAAGATTGGATCCATGGATCTGCGAATGCTAGTCATCGTGCTTGTTCTCGGGAGAACTAAGAAATCGAGTAGAGGAACTAGGCTACGCCACTTAATCTCCGACATCTGGTTAGATACTGCGCCTTCATACGGGGTTCGGAGTAGGCTTTCAAGGTGATATACCCCTGACCCGAGGCGGGAAGTATCTTTGCTTCTACGGTATGACTTTCCCCTATTTCTACCTCGGTCCGGTCTTCTCCGTGACAAAAGCATACCGTCGTCCATTCCTTCAAGCGTAAGCAAATTAACTAGGGCTCAGGGTAAGGGCATCCCTTGACCTCAAAGTGATCAATGCGCACATATTACGCACAACATACTTGTGAAATACCATTGCAATTGAAAAATTGAAAAATGAAAAATTAAAAAACAAAAATATGAAAGACGGGAAAAAGAAAGGAAAAATTCCCTGGACCCTGTGTTATCTTCAATTCTGATCAGTCCAGATCCCGAGGTCTGCGCTTGTCCGCGAGATACATGTTTAGATACATATAGCAGCAGATGAATAAAGAAGATTAGAGAATAACAAGCAGGCTGGACCAATGAGATACAATTCCGGAGCTCTCGTGCATGTAAATTTTTGAAGCTCTCGATCCTTAGAGCAAGGGGGATGACGCATGAGACGTGATCCATCAGGTCCGCTTATAATCTGCAGCTCATTGGGTGGGTTTTTCAACATATTGGAATTACATTTGGTGGTAAATCAAAATTAATTTGTTTTGATTTTTGTTTGGACCTAGACTGTGCCGTGGAGATATCTTTGAATGAAAAGTTTTGTGCACGCGCTTGCCCCTGAAAGATTTCTCTTTTTTTTTTTTTTTTTTTTTTTTTTGGTCTCTTACTTAGTACTATACAGCTTACATCGCCTGTTGAGTGTACGTATGTTGTATGTACTGTTTACAAGATGTACAGCTCCACTGACATTGAAAGATGGAGAACCGGGTACGGAATACTCCGTACCAACAATCCAACATTTCAAAGGGAAATCATAAAAATTCACATTGTCCCATACATAGCACAGAAATTGAGTACGCTGTGCATCCCGCTAAACGTACATGCCTACCGAATCAAAGGAGCCGCCTCCTACCGCGACTACAGTAAGCTTACATAGTAGTGAGATGCAGACAGTCACACCAACCACGGCGTCCTGCGAGATGCGCATACTGTACATAATCTGTAAGAATCGAACGTCTGTGCACCTGCATCTGTTCCTACAGAGCTGCACTGCATCCCGGACATCAACGTTGGCCCCACTACCCCTGTGCCGGGCCGCAGTGCGGGCTCCCACTGGCTGCCGTTCGATCCCAAATGGATGGGCACTGGGGAGAAGTGGATTGGGTTCGAATGGGTCAGATGGGTCCTGGGTTTTGGCCCTAATGATGGTTCCAGAAGCGAAGGCGAACTTCGACGTCAGTTTCGCCTCCCTCCCATGTACCCCGGCCGGGACAATTGATGTCGAAGCTGAGTGGGTGTGGCGAAATCATTGTTTTGTCTTTTCACTGGTTGATCATTTACAGATACTGTATTGTACAGCGGCGTATGTGGATGTGCAGCATTTTACCTGTTATGTGTTATGTAGAGCTGGAGCTGGGAGTTGTTGGGAAGTAGGGGCCATGCGAAACAACCTGTTTGTTTTCTTTCTTTCTTTCTTTTTTTTTTTTCTTTTTTTTTTTTTTTTTGGTAATTCTACGTAAAAAAATTTCCATTTGCAGGGAGCAAATCGCCAAAGCCATGTGCGACACTAGATGATCGGCAATGCCTTTGGGAGGCGCAGGATCGCGCTTTGTTTGGCTGCCTACAAAACACTGGGACGCTGGAGCTCTGGAACTCTGGAATTTTGGAAATAAGGGGTGGTAATTCTTTAATTTCGAGGACACCTTGACTCATCCTCGCTGTAATCCAATCCCTGGAATCAAGGATGAGCCTTGGAATTCCCTGTAAGGACAGTGCTGGGGCTTCATCCCTGCGGTTGGTGCGTGAGCTTAACGAAGGCCGTATTGAGGGTCAGCGGACTGGTTTGACTCCGTACTTCATGCCCAATAATTGACATATGAGGCTGAATGAATGATTCATGATTCATGATTCATCGATGAGTATTTATATGTAAATTCTGACCATGTGAATGTCTAGATTGCTCATACTGTATGAAGTTGGTTATCTTGTGTGCTGACTCGTTGGGTTAATAGACCAATCTTGATTGAGGGCTTTAATTTAGGGCTTCGCACTTGGATTCCCCACATGAACTTGGGATATGTGTCCATATTAGGAAACCAGATATGTGCTTCATGATCGGTATTGTCAAGCTAAAGACATTCACCCTGCTGCCTGCGCGTTCAAAGTCACTGCGCCTTGATAGAATTAGAAACCGGGCGACACAGCCGCGCCAATCCTGCGATATACCATGGGATGCCTCGCTAACGGGCTACATTCGAGGGCACACAGATGAATATTGATGATTCCTTACCTCCCACTGGTGCACTTGAAGGGTGGACATGCAAGTTGCGGTCTGCGAAATCATTCTCAATCAACCCCATTTCCGCCCAAAATTGTGTGGTTGCTGCCCAGCGACGACAGCGGTAAAGCCTATGCGTGGTCCGTGAGGTGCCCAACGGACCGGAATGAGTCCGTATGTGTGTGTAAATAAGAGGGTTTTTCTTGTTCTTTGTTCATGGATAATACAGCTCGAAGTATTATTGCTTGGAAAAGCATTGTATTGAAGATCTTGCCATGGCAACATGGGTGGACAGGTGGGTTCTGGTGGTTTGAAGATGGGTCTGTGGAGATTGAACCGCTGGATGAGACGGGATCGGCCGTGCTGGAACTCACGAGCAGCCGCGGGCCAACCATGGATCAGATGATATAGAGTATGTACATACATGTAACTAATTAACAATAGTTAAACTGTAGTAACTACTGAAGAGTAAGTTAAATATGAGAGCATACAATCGATTGTGATCAAGGTCTACAAATGTACGATGATAGTTGTTAGTGCACTGGAGTAAGGCGAGATTGAAAGAGTTAAACCTGATCTGGCGACGACATGCTGCAACTAAAGCACCCGGGGTTCATGCAGATGAATTGTACATCCACTACGACCTAGAAAAGCATGGCATCGCGCTGATTCTGGAAGCCTTACACATGGCGAATGTCCAACGGAGGCCTGACACGCCTCAAGAATGTCGATAACTGGATACTGCAAAAGAAAATGCTCCGAAGTGGCTATTAATGTCGAGCCAGTGAGAAGGAAGAACATCCCACCATCTTCAAGAATGTATAGCACTGTTACTCGTAGTACTCGAGTAGATGGCAAAAGATGACTCTTCTATGACTCGTTTTGCGTACCCCGTCAGTCAGTGGGCTTGTCTTACCCAACGAGACCATGCTGCAGTTGTCCGATGCCCGAGGAGGGGAAAGGAGGGGGTATCAGCGGTTGGATTATAGTAGCAGGCGATAGTGAGAGCGAGCGAGAGAGGAAGAGAACAAGAAAGAGGGTCTCCATCCGGGCTAGTTTGAGGGGTAGTTGGCTGCGAGTTGGCGAATGAGTGTGGGTGGCTGAGATTGGAATGAGTCTACAGTAAGTAATAGTAATAGCCAGCAGGTTCTAACAGTATACTGTATATTCTTAACACTAATACTAACACTCATGGAATAATATTGTTTTGGTCAGATATTATAATGATCAGACAAATGCATATTGAATTAAACATGATATAACTACTGTAGATGTATGTATATGCACTGTTGTATGCTGTGCTGTATGTATTGTAAGATTCGCGTAATCTGCTTACCCACAAACGCCACCCACCCACCACGCCAACACGCACGCTCCACTCCCCCCTAAAAAGTACTTCTTCGCCCAAGGGTCGAAAATTTTATCTCCACCCTGCTTCGGCTGATCAAAATCCAGTCTGTTCCTCTTTCTCTCTTCTTCTCACACTCTTCCTCTCTCTGGGACTCTTTTCGTTGAAAGAGAGTCTGTTGGGTCCAGTTTTGTTTGGATCCTTTCTCCACGCCCCCTCGAGCCTTTCATAGGGTCCCGATATCATCTTTATATCGTTCAAATGCACTCTCAGCATATTCAGCTTCCACCCTCTTCTCTCCGATCGGAAACCGTACCACGGTGACGGTCCTACTCGACCTATATATTCCCCCTTCCCTTCTAGGATTCTCTCTCTCGGCGTCTATTTGCTCATTGCGATATCCTGTATAATATAGTCGGGTGCTTTTTTTTTTCTTGTTCTCTTTTTTGCTTTGATTGTTTTGTTGTTCATCGGTTTATTTTGGAGCCCTTGCAGAGAACCACCAGTTGCGATATTCGATACGACCTCAACTTGATATTCCCCAATCTTCGCCACCACAACCTCAACAACCTACTACTACATATACCTTCAACAACCTTCACCACGCAACCTACCTCTGGTCTCTGCTCATGCTCCTTCGATAATGTATCATTATTCCAGCCCACCACCGGGGTGGTCTGCCTACGACTACACGCAGTCGCCTCCGACATCACCTTACTACGCTCAATACGCTTCACCATATGCCAACACCTACGCTTCCCCCCGGGGCACATCGCGACGACATACCCGCAAGGCTAGTTATACTGCCACCAAAGAACCGGGCTGGTACTCGGCATACCCGCAAAGTTATTACGAAGCGACGCCCGACTACGGCATTCCGTCGCGCAAGCACGATCATGTAAGTGCTTCCTTTGCGGGTTCGCCCAAACACCGTCGCACGCATACGACCGGTCATCCTGCCGGGGGTGGTCCCTTCGGCCCCGGGTTCGCATTTGGATTCAACTCGCAATCGCAGCAACGACCCATCTTTGTTGATGTGGGCGACGATGCATTCGATGTTCATCTCCCGCGCCACGCCTTTCGTGAGACCCGTTCGGCTCGCCCAGGTCGACCCCCGGCCTCGACCTACAAGCATGCTGACCAGACCCGCGAGGGTCCGGCCCCTAAGCATCGCCGCACCTCATCGGCTTCGCACCGCAAAGCAAACCCAGCCACTGATTCTCATTTTTACTTCAACCAGGTTCCTAATAACGAGGATTATGAAGCAGCAGCTCGTCGCTCGCGTCATCGTCGCCAGTCCACTTCAACTCGCATGCCCAATAAACCAAAACCCGCACCCGCCTCGAAACCGCCACCTGTCGCCACCGAAGAAGATGCAGAAAACGCCGGGATCCCACCAGGCTACTCCATTAAAAACTGGGACCCGACAGAGGCCCCTATCGTTCTGCTGGGCAGTGTATTCGACGCCAACTCACTAGGAAAGTGGATTTACGACTGGACGGTTTTCCACCATGGCGCATCGACGCCCATGGCTGATGTGGCGGGTGATCTGTGGCTGTTGCTGATCAAATTAGCGGGCAAGGTGAAACGAGCGGACGAGTGTCTCCCACGCATCCAGCGTATTGAGGCGCAGGAGGTCGTCGAGGACTTTCTTGAAAGTGGCGACCGCCTTTGGAATCGATTCAAGAAGCTCTTGAAAGCATGTGAGCTGTACATGTGGAAGGCCGCCAAGAGAGAAAGTGGTGGCAAAGGTGCGCCCGTCTCGATGGGCCGCAATTCAGGCTGTGAATTTGTGGAGTCGATCTTCGGTCGTGATCGTGAGCTCGAGAATACAGAAAAACTGATGAATAGCATTCGGCTCTGGAATATGCGATTCGACGCCAACTGCGAAGATATCTTGCGACGACCCTCAGCCAAATAGACTTGACCAACCTCTTATATCGACAACATACCAACGAAAAGAGTACTCCCCGAGAGATACCCGAAGAATATCCAAGAGTGAACCGAAAGAGATTACCCAGTTCTCTATTTTCTTCGTTACTTTTTATATACAACTACTTTCTTTTGTTCTTTCCTATGTTTGATTTTCTTTTGTTGCACTTTTTTTTTTCGTTTCTACCGGAGCATTTGACATTCCTGTTGAATTGCATTTGCAGCGCGTTGGGTTAGGCCTCGGTTGGCTTTTACTCTGCTCGGTTTGTGCTCTCATCCTTTGGGAGGAGCACCTCAAAAGAATCCATGGTTTCGGCGCCTCTTTTCCTGCTGCGTTTCCTTCCTGGGGCGGCGTCATATCTTGCTTTTTTTTTGTCTTTTTTTTTCTCGTTGACTTTGATTCCCGGCGCGCTTTGATATCGCCTTTTTGTCTTTCTTGTTCTTTGTCGTCGATGTTTGTGTCATTCTGCTTTGATGATACCATCCTGCGATTTTGATTGTCCCTTTTGGGTTTTAATTGCTTTGTTTGTTATTATGATTGTTCTTGTTATGGCTTATGATCTCAACACCCTCACCGGTTGTTTGATCACTTTGAGCCGCTGCTATCTGTTTACTCTGCCTGGCTATGTTGGGTCCGAGAAGGAACCGGGTTGTATATAGAACCACGATCCCAACATCTGATAGACCTTTCTCTTCCAAAAAAAAGACACTCGTTACATTGAATATTTCATAACGCTGCCCCATATTTCCCATTCTTTGTCTCATGTAGTCGAATCACATTATTTCCACGTAGAAGTGACCTCGCATCCCCCGCTTCCATGTTGTACTCCAAAAAAGGTAGTGATGTGATGAGCTTCCCGGCGGCAAGCGCTGTAAATCCGCTGCACGGTGCATCGGTGCTGCAGCATGGCAAGGCCGCGTTAGTCCTTCTAGAATACACTTTTGGGGGCGACGACTAACAACCGTCGAGAAAGCAGGTACCAATGAACGGCAATGGCTGATGTCACCCGTCATGCAGCCTCCAGGGACGTGCAGGAGCTGCGAGTGATGACACTTGTGACTGGCTCGTTATCCTGTATGTACGGGAGGGTCCTCCAGCCAAGGAGTCGAGTGGGATGCGCGAGGTGGTGGGCTGCAGCTGGTGTTGGCGATCCTATTGGAATGAGGCGGACGAGAATGTCGTGTCAGGCTGTGGAGCCATTCTCGGTGCGGGGAGAAGAGGGGTTTTCATGGGTGGACATGTCATGGATTTTACTTGGATTGGTGGTGATAGGCGGATGATGAGGGGGGGAAACGCGAGGTTATCGCGGAAGGGCGAGGTGCCACATGGATGTGACTGGGGAGAGAACAAGCCATGTCGTACATGCAGTTGTTGGATGCATCTTTCTGTTGGTCCTTGGCCTTCTTGATGCCTATCCAATAATTGTGTTCTTCGCCAATCAGATAAATCTGACAGGCCAGCTTCTGACTGGTTCAACGCGCTACAGTCAAGTTACATACTGTGTACGGCATCCGTGGATGTAGTCAGTTAGTTACATAGTGCACACCTGGCACTCATTGCTGTAACTGCTCCGTACTACTTGTACAGACCTGATTTAGTCTATCAACATTGAACATACTACAGTATCACCTCTTTGAACAGCATACTGTACTGCTCTCATCGACATCCTTGCTGGATCCATACGGTGGAGTTATGCAACCAACCAATCCTAAGTTACTGGCCCCAACATCTTGGCTGGCCCTCTTTCCCCAGATTTTCTTGACTGTAAATTATTGTACTCAACGAGATCCGTCTAACACCCGACCTATACCCTCAGCAATCTACACTAAATGAAGTCAACAAATTTCCCGTTGGAGCGAGCGAACCACGGCGAGCGGCCAGTCACGGGACTTGCTGATCCAACCAGCCAAAAAAATTGAAGACTGCGCGAGTTGACATCACTGGCGTACATCATGGGGACATCTCCACCTAAGCTCTTCTTCCAGCACCACATTCTCTGAAAATATCATTCTACCGACTAGAATTATTGAACACCTAGATGCCATCATCACTACGTTCCTCTATGCATCGCGGCTGATTCAACTTGCCGTAATATTGCGATCTGCCGGATCTACCGGCCAGAACCCGCGTTTTAGCAGAGTACCCCAACAACATCAAGAGCCGAAAAATTGGTACCTGGATGCTTAATTTTCTTGATTTAGCCTCTCATATTCCTTCTTTCTTGTCTACTGTCGTGCATCTGTCGACGACCGGAGTTACATAATCGGCCGAATGAACCATGCAGAATGGATCTACGTCTCGACAGACCAAGGATCGGGATGCTTCCCTGTCCCTATGGGATCGGTTTACCCGACACTTTCAAATGAGACCACCTGAGGATGATGATCCTCAATCATGGTGGATTGCTTCAACTGCAATCCCACTGGTGGCAGCTGCGGCGGGACCATTAGCGAATGTCATGTCGATTGTTGCGTTGGTGATGCCTTGGCGAAGCCATATCATCTCCAAGATGGATGGACCAGCAGGGAATTGGATTCAAGAAGGCTACCCTGATCCTCACTGGTAAGACCAAAGCTTAGATCTTAATAGATGCCGAGTCTACTGTTAATACTGACCTTGTTTTCAGGGTTACCGCAGTTAATGCTACATCTTTAGTCAGCGGGATTGTAGGTAATATTTTCTTGCTTTTGAACTTTACACAGACTGTACGATATATCATTGCTCTGCCAGTCACGATTATTCTTTGGTTTTTTGCTACAGGAATGGTGAGTAAATCAGCATTATACCCAACCGGTTTTTTTCTTTTTCACGCTCTTAACTTAGATCATTATAGTTGAGCGGGCTCACGGCATCTCTTGCTATATACAGTCCTCCAATCAGCCCGAACGATATATACTCTGAGGCTTACTGGAGTGCCGTCATTGCAGCGGTTCTTTACTTCATCCTAAGTTTCATCCTGATGATCAATATGTTGGGCTACTTTTTGGGACGCTATCCTCAACATTTCTCTTTAACAGACGACCAACGCACACTCATTTTGCAAATGACTGCGTTCGTGGTCTGGTTGCTGATTGGTGCTGCCATTTTCCAACGAGTTTTGGGCATCAACTTTGCAGATGCCCTATACTTCTGTGATATAACGGTCCTTACCCTAGGATTTGGCGATGTGACTGCTCAAACATCCCTCGGAAGAGGCTTGATATGGCCATATGCCGTGATTGGGATCATCATGCTGGGTCTTGTGGTGGGAAGTATTCATCGATTTGCTCGAGAAGTTCACTATGACAACGTGGTTAGAAAGCACATCGAACAAAGACGACAGTCCACCTTTGAGCGGTCTATCACGGTCGATGAAGCTAATGAATCTGGACGGGATCCCTCTTCGCAAACGAAGGATTTACCCCCAGCAGCACTTACCCGTCAACAAACACATTTTTCGTTACATAGGAGACGTCGTCACCAGCCGATTCGCCATACCATGCAGGCTTTAGCAGCTGGTCATCGACCTCGACTTCTTGTCATGCGGGAAGAAAAGGACCGGTTCATTGCCATGCGGGCGATCCAATATGATACCATGCGCTTTCGCCGATGGAACGACTTATTCATCAGTATTATTGCATTCGCTCTAGTGTGGACATGCGGTGCTGTTGTTTTCTGGAAACTGGAAGAATGGGCATATTTCGAGAGTCTATATTTTTGCTTCTGCTCCCTTATCACCATCGGATATGGCGACTTCACACCCCAGTCGAATGCAGGCCGGCCCTTTTTCGTGATGTGGTCACTTATCGCCATTCCAACTATGACTATGCTCATCTCGCAAATGAGCGACACTGTTGTCGCTGGCTTTAGAAAGTCTACAGAGAAATTCAGTGACTATTTTGTCATGCCTCGTTCTGGGGTATATCGATCCTTTCTTGGCCACTTCCCCCGAATCATGAATTTCATACGGAATTTTCAAGAGAAGAAGCGACTCAAACGAGGGTTCCCAGTTGGAGTCACGAGTGCAGATACACGCAATGATCAAACCCAAAAACGCTCATCATCAGCAGAAGCTGATCAGGATATCGAAGAAGCACCTGTCGATAATCCTCCATCTCAAGATCGACCACAGCGTACAATCGAGGAACTTGCTCGTGAGTCGAATCCCTCACCATACGAGCTAGCGCAGCAATTAGCTTTTGCTATTCGCCGCACCACACATGACGTACGGGAAGGCAAACGCAAGCGGTACACATATGAAGAATGGGTTGAGTACACCCGTTTGATCCAGTTCACAGATCCTCGGACTCGACCTTTTACATCAGACAGTCAACAATCCAGGAGCCAACAGCGTAGTCGGGGAATCTCTGATGAAGAAGATGAATTCGGCGTTCTCAACTGGGATTGGATTGGTGAAAGCAGTCCTATGCTAGCTCATCAGACAGAACCAGAGTGGGTACTGGATCGGTTGTGCGAAAGCTTGGTTCGATATGTGTCAACCCAGGAACAAGCTTGGTATGAGTCACAAGGACGAGGGAAAGATGTTACTGAGGCGCCTACATTGAGAAAGGAAGAGGATATTGGGATCGAGTAGATTGGAGAGGAGTTTGATTGTTTCGAGATTGTCGGCAACAACGTATACCCTTTTGCTTCATGTTCAACATTTTGTACTTCTACACTGTGTCTCAGATCAATGTAGTAGTTATATGGCTGTAGTATGTACAGCCATAGTGAATATCCCTCAATAACTAGTAGCGTATCTCCTTTCGAGGAGTCTATTCGATACTATGGAATGGAGTAGATACTGTTAATTCTAAGTAAGAGTGGAGACTAGGCTGTGTAGCAAAGTAATCATGATCACAGTCAGCACGAAACCATTTGAAAGGCAACACCTTTTTGAGCCTCCTTCTTAGCCTCTTCATCTGAAATTCATATATCATTAAAGTGTCACATCACACAATATGAATGGGAACATTCCCGAAGTTCTGCTGCTCTGCCAGGATATTGCATTCCTCCACACCTTTGAAAAGGAACTGAAGAGCCGCTGGCCTACCTACAACCCCGCCAAAGTGAAGATCACCACCCTCAATGAGCGCCTCAATTCTCTCCCCGAACCCATTAAATTCGACCTCATAGTCTCCCCCGCCAACTCTTTCGGTCGCCTTGATGGCGCATTTGACCATGCCATCTCAAAGACATTTAGTCCACAAGATGATTACCACGCCGTGACACGTTCTGCTCAATCAGCCCTTTACAAGAAATGGCGGGGGTTCGCCCCGCCAGGTTCCTGTACCCTCGTTGAGTGGGGATTAACTCTGGCAAGTAATTCGCGAGAATGTCGCTGGCTTGCGGTATGTCCGACAATGAAAGAACCGTATGATGTGAAGTGGGATCGGGAAATTGTGTTTGAATGTACATGGAGTCTATTATGTGAAGTTGAAGGTCATAATCGCCGCAATAAGATGAAGATCAGATCAATACTCATGACACCTTTTGCTGCTGGAGTCGGGAAAGTCAGTAAGGAGCGCTGGGCATCGCAGACTGTCCTCGCATTGAAGCAGTTTATCGAGTCGGTTGAGACTCCGGAGAAATGGGGTAGTCTTGAGTGGGACAAGATTTCAGATATTTGCGACGAGGTCTCTAGTACTTGGAAGGGGAGTTGAGGGTCATGATTCATTTGAGTCTCGTGTATTCCATATTATCTAGTCTACTAGTAGCTGATTCATTTAATCAGACGATTTTTTGCATGACCATTATGTGTATTTCCAATAACAATAAAAAGCAACGGGTAACCTTTCCAATCCCATTCTCATATACACGCATTATTTCGTAAGATAGAAGTAGAAGTTCCCTGCTTGACCAAAACTTTTGCTCTCCATAACACCTGCAATCATGTTTGATCTCACAGTTCGATAGTGTACGATGACTGGACGTTCGTCGTAGACCAGAGAAGCAGACACAACACCTTGATACTTCATTTCACGTAACTATAGAAAGAAGAGTGTTCATATTAGTACAGCTCTCCTGTCTTTCCTTCATTTCTTTGAATTTACTCACAGAGGCACTTCCCCAGTCATGAAAACGCTTTCTTTCTCCATTCTCGGCCACCATCAGCGGAGCAACATCCTCAGTGGAATCGAATGTATTGCCGAACCAATTTAACTCTTCTAATTCTTGCTCAAATGGGTGGCTCGTCGATAAGACAAATCCGTCCCATTCTCCCATTAACTGATCAGGATGTACTGGCTTCAGACTGCGAAAGATATTATCAATAAGTGCTGGGCCGATGAAGCCAGGGCGTTTCGTCAAGGCGATGAATCGTTTGGCGGGACTAGGTTGGAAACGATCGAACGAGGGGACAATAGGAAAATGGAGATCCATGACCGGAGGGTCTCGAAATTGTTTGAGAATGTCAAAGCAGATATTGAAGCCTTTATTTTTACCCCTCTTTGATGTCCAAATTGCTTTTGTAGCGAGAAAACTTGGACGAAATCATGCATAGGGTTAATGGCGTAGATCCCCCATGGCCACGCGAGGACGCGGTGTAGATCAAATTCGAAGTTTTTATATCGGACGGGCTAAGGGTTGGTTACTTATACTCCATGAATCCCAATTTAGTAATTGAACACTGTTGACACGAGTCGCAAAGCCAAATATGTGAGCGCATCCCCCTCCATTTCCCCCAGAAATTATATAAAGCTGTACAACGTTCGCTCGAATTCCAGAGCTTCACTGAAACAGACCAATTCATTCTATCCCCATCTACGATAGGCAAAGATCATCTATTGCAAAAAATGTCAATGATTCTTCACCTCGCTAACCGCGCATACCTTTAAAAAAAATAATCCCCCAATGAGGCCTTGCAGACACTTGACCCAATACCAAAATGGCTCAGGACATTTTTATCTGATGGCTCTGGCACACCAGGGCGACCCATCCTCGTCGATTGCCACATTCCAATTGTCGGTCCGCCCCGTTCAAGGGTGACGGTTTTGTCTCGATCTACGATTGATAAATGGTGATTAATTATAGGGCTGGACTGCGTATGGGTGGTTTGAAAGTGAGACTTGGAATTCTTCGGGTGAGCTGCCAATTTCATCGGGTTGGTATTTAATTGCTGGTCTGTGATAGGCGACTTTGACATATTTAAAGCCTTGGCATTACTATCTGATCATCTTTCTTTACACTAGGCAATCACTGTCTAGTTACTATTTGATTTTCTTTGTCATAAAATACTATTTTATTCCAACTTAAGCTCCAGATCATTGTATTATACTGGATCTTGAGTTGGATTATCTTCTTTAAGAAGAGCATTTGCTTTCCACATTATTCTCGAGCAAGCCATTGACTGTCTCATTAAACACCTGCATTCTTCGACCTCTCCAGATCTAACATTTTAGCTTCGTTTGCGCGTCTTTCTAGAAATTTTCTGCCGTTGCGAGATACAAGACCCGGTGAGCTCTACGTAGTGAACCCATTCTGGGGGGGGGGTGCTAGGAGACAGAGTTTCTGATGGTTAGACCTCGCCATTATAATTTGTTATGAAATGTTTATATAGGAGTTGGAGGAATATGCAAGAAAGTAGCCAGCTTGAGGCATTCAATTGTTCATGACTGAAGCCTGAACTGGGTCCCTATCACAACCATGTCGAATTCACAATTTGGAGTTGAACCAGTAGTCACTGGCAAGCAATGGAACAGCGTTGTTGAGTATTGAAGGTTTGAAAGAGCTGCTTACCTATTGGCAGGTATCTAAACTAGAATACTACCAGTAGGTATGTCTGGACATGCTTGTACACTGGTTAGTGTACCAATACTGTGTAGCCAAGTGATACTACAGTATGACTAGTGCCACATTTTCTACAAGGGCCACCTATTTCAAGCGTTACTTTTTTTAAGTGAAGAAAAATCCCACCCAGTTCCCAATTACTAATTTAATTGCCCAAGTTCCGAGGTATCATTGTCAACTGGGGCTTTCCCCGATGATGATGATGATAGATGTTTGGAGATTGCTTTGGAGGGGTGCATAGCTAGTAACGCGATGGCTACTTCGAACTAGTATAATTTGCTCCGCCACGTCATATTATTACTAGCAGCAAACCATAAAAGGATAATCATGTGTCCTTGAGCAAATAGAGCTGAAGCTTGAGAGCTTCGTGGCGAGGGATATTCTCGTGATGTTGGTCGACCCGCTCCCATAGAATCGCCTCGACCGGAAACCTCGCTTATGTATCTCATCAATCTAGGAATCTACTGGTCAGAATCGAAATAGGTTCGAGAATAACACAGAATAAGTGGCACCAACTAGCAAACACCAAACTTTCGAAGGCAAATGCGGAGAAGTGGCCATGGTGAATAGTAAATGTCGTCGTCATAAGCATATCATCGCTTCTAGTCATCCCGCCACTTTTCTCCACGCCAGTCACTCATAAATATAGACGTTGTTCGGACTGAATAGAGTTGCTGTAAGAATCACCCAAAACATAACAATCGAATTATTGTATCAACAAACTACTCCAAGTCAGTATGCCCTTCTCCCTTCTATCTGGGTGTACGCCTATGCTGGAAAGGAGGTGGTGGCAGTCGGATGGGCATACACTATATTATTTCCCCAAAATAAGATGACCGCAAGTCAAGATATTTTACTAACCACAGATACCACGTGTGAGCTCTAGGAACAAGCTATCTACGTAATGTCGTCAAATAAAGAGACTATTCTACGCTTCCCAGGAAGCACTGACCCAAAGTTCGCCGCGAAACCATCGCAGTCGCAGTCGCAGTCGCAGTCGCAGTCGCAATCGCAGCCGCAGTCGCAGCAGCAGTCTGGATGGAGTCAGCAAGACAGCTCCAACTGGAGTCCAATTCAGTCATTCAGCAGCCACATGGACAGCCAGGGGCATCCTGTAGCCGACCCTGTCGGTGAAAGCGGTGGCAACATGAAGAACAAGAAGAAAGGCAGCATCGACGAGAATAGTGATCTATTTGATGCGATGAACGCCGAGACGGAGGATTTTGATTAATGGGATGGCCACCCATCTATTTCCCCAAAAAAATATCTAAAATAATATATATCTCGCAGTACTGTTGAAATTCATTGTTTCCATGGACTCATTCATATACTCTTCTAGTAGTTCAGTAATGTTTATACTAGAGTTACTTGGTTGGCCTTGAACTATTAATGTGGAGTTGCTTTATACTTCCAAGCTGGACTAGTAGAGGGGATTGCCGTGGCAACGGGGCAAAGACCATTGCGCATCCTAAGCACAGCGGTGACACACGATCTAATTGATATTCCCAAATATTGATCTATCATTGTCAATTCGCATCATTTGTTCTCTGATTCCTCATTCTCTCGTTTTCTCAAATATATCGCTGCATGTTATCTGATTGGAACTAATACCATCAAACAATACTCACCAACCACTTTTCGTCCAATCAAGCAAATCAACAACAAATCGCGGGGACAACCGCACTTGCCCCGACTTGAAACCGCGTGAACCATTCAAGCAGACCAAACAGTACAGCCTCCCATTCCTTTTCCTCTTTTAGTTCCCCATTTCCAACTCTGATACCTTCATTTCCCTTTCCCCTTTCCCCCTTCCCCCTTTCTTTATTTGTTTCCTTTTTTTTTATTGCATGTACCCTCATCTCGTGGAGAGAAGACGCGAGGCCGTCGACGCTTGTGTTCAGTTGTTAAGGGATCGTTGCAGGGAAATGGCGCTAGATCCGCGCTTCTTCAATCATATCGATCAGGCTGGGCCTGCTTCGATCTCTTCCGCTTCTTCCTCCGAGTTGTCCGCTCTGACGGGCATCACGTCGCCCAGCATTCTGTCGACTTCCGCATCCGCCGCCACCCTCAGATCAACCGCGTCAAGCCCATCACTTCGCGCCCGAGAAGGCATACCGGCTCATATAGCGCGCCAAGATGGCGTTGCTAGCCCATCACCGGGAGGAAATGTGCGTGTCGTGGTGCGAGTTCGGAAATTTCTCCCCAGAGGTACGTCACCATCAGATGCGATACGTACCAGAGAGGATGCGAAAGCCCCTCATGAGATCCGCTGAACCAAGCGTGTCCTGACAATTAATCGAATAGAAATCGAACGTCAAACACAATGCCTCATTTCAATGGATCCAAACACCCAAATGACGCTCTTGCACGCTCCGAAACCAAGCCCTGGCGATCGCGGCAAGCCCAAATCTCAAGCTCGGGGTAAGGTTCTCGAGGACAAATCTTTCACATTCGACAATTCATTTTGGTCGCATGCCGAGGAGGATGATCATTACGCCCACCAGGAGGACGTATATAACTCATTGGGCGAGGAGTTCCTGGATCATAATTTCGAGGGATACCACACTTGCATTTTCGCATATGGTCAAACAGGCTCCGGAAAGAGTTATACTATGATGGGAACGCCCGAACAACCAGGATTAATTCCTCGTACTTGCGAGGATTTGTTTCAGCGCATCGAATCATCTCCCTCGCCTGACATCAGTTACAATGTCCGAGTATCCTACTTCGAGGTATACAATGAGCATGTGCGGGACCTTCTGGTGCCGCGGACAGATCCGCCGCATTATCTTCGAATCCGCGAATCTCCATCGGAAGGTCCATACGTCAAGGACCTGACCGAGGTAACGGCTAGAAACTACACAGAGTTGATGAAGTTCATGCGCAAGGGTGATGTATCACGAACCACAGCAAGCACCAAAATGAATGACACCTCTTCACGCTCACATGCCGTCTTCACAATTACGCTGAAGCAGATCCACCACGATCTTTCTACCGATGAGACGACTGAACGTACTGCTCGCATTCGACTAGTTGATCTCGCGGGTTCCGAGCGAGCTAAGTCGACTGAAGCAACGGGTGCTCGACTCCGTGAAGGCTCAAACATCAACAAGTCATTGACAACCCTCGGTAGAGTTATCGCGGCGTTAGCAGATCCTAAGAAACCCCGTGGGGGCAGGAAAGGCAAGGAGCTGGTGCCGTACCGGGATTCCATCCTGACATGGCTGTTGAAGGATAGCCTGGGAGGAAACTCAAAGACAGCAATGATTGCATGCATTGCTCCGGCTGATTACGAGGAAACCCTTTCGACTCTACGATATGCCGACCAGGCAAAGCACATCCGGACGCGTGCCCGGGTGAACCAGGACCACGTATCGGCTGCAGAGCGTGACCAGCAGATCGCTGAGATGACCGAAACCATTCGAACCCTTCAGCTAAGCGTGAGCCAAGCAAATGAAAACCAGCGAGCGAGCCAAATTCAGGATGAGAAACTGGACGAATATCAACAGAAGGTGGAGAAGATGCAGCGTCTCATGGAGGAAACCAAAATGGTCAGCGAGTGCAAGATCCGACGATTGCAGACAGAAAATGAGGCGTTACGTATGCATTTGAAGCTTGCTTTGGATAGCCTGAAGAACCCGATTCCACCTGTGACTCTTCCCCAGCGGCAACCTAGTCTCGCATCACTGGCCGAGGAAGCAGCGTCTCCATCGCCAGAACGAGAGAATCGCATGCGGGAAGGCTCTCCCGCGTATTCAGAAACCGAGAGCGAGCCCGATGTCTGGGAAGATGAAGAAGAGAGTGATGAAGATTCGATTGACATGAATGAGCAGGAGGCATACCTCATGCAGAATCACATGCAGGACCTTCTTGGCGATCTCAGTGTTTTCAAACGAAAATTGGCCACAGACCATGAACGATGGCGCCACGACGAGCAAGCTGCAACTCGAAAACGTCGGGCCTTGGCTCAAATAGCTGCTAATAATCGCTAGCTGTTGGTGAACCCGGAAATTACTTGTCGAAACTTCTTGTATAGAATTGGTGTTTAGCGGGCGCAGGTCTTTGTTTCGATCCTTTGTTTAGGCCGATGTCACGCCCTCAGGCATTTTATGGCCATGTTTAGGCAGCGTTTGAACCATTCTGTCTTTTTTGTCCTTCTTTTGAGTTTCTTTGAACATCAGCGAGAGACCCCTTTGACGAATAACGAATCATGCACATTTCAAAGGCGACTACTGCCCGGCGTTGCTCCGACCCTACTATGTAGATAAACTAACCTGTCTCCTTGAGGCCGAAGCATTCAATTATTCTACCTAATAGTGATAAATCTCCTTAGTCACTCGCAGTGAATTCACTTGATCCATTTTACTTCACTATTCGATTGTACAGGTGTTCTATCATCTCTTTATAGGCTCAACATGAAAAAGCAACCAGGCCGCAAATTAGGGCTGCGGCGTTTGGTGGGCCGCTTATGGCATCACTTCTTTTTCCGTGAGTCAACCCTCCCTCCCCACCAAGCAACTCAAGGCCTCGCCCGACGCCCCTCCAAGACCGCGATTGAGTCATTCAGAATGGCAGACTCTACTAATCCGGTTCTGACTTCCTCGTCAACCACTGCGCCCTCCCAAGCACCCTCTCAACCCCCGGCCGAAAACTCTCCCTCGCAGTCTCTCCCCATCCGCGACTCAAAGTCCGCGAAGCCATCCGCACAATCCGATGCATCTTCAAAACCCAAGGATGCTCCCGCAGCTCCTGCTACAGGTGGCGATGGCGCGAGTGACAAGCCGCTTACCCCTGCGCAGTTAAAGGCCAAGGCCAAGGCTGAAAAGGCTGCCCGGCGCGCGAAGGAGAAGGCCGACAGAGAGGGCGGAGCTGGTGCTGCGGGCGGTTCAGCTCCTGGTGCAAGTGGCCAGTCTCGTCCCCCGAATACACCGAAGAAGGACGCTGCTGGAGGAGGGGGTTCTCAGAAGGGTGTAAAGGGTGCGCCGCCGCGCCGTGGGTCTGGTCCCGTTGCTCAGACTGGTGCTGCTGCTGAGCCTAAGAAAAAGAAGGAGGACAAGAGCGTTGCTGTATTTGGTCACCTTTATGGTCAGCAGCGGAGGACTACGGTTAATGGTGCGGCAAAGGAGGTGCATCCAGCTGTTTTGGCGCTTGGTCTACAGTTACGAGACTATGTGGTTTGTGGTAGCAGTGCGCGATGCGTTGCGACTCTGCTCGCTTTCAAGAGGGTAAGTTCTTGTTTCTTTTGGAAGAGGGTTTCTAGCATATTATTGACACTTCCTTCTTTTCCTCATTTAGGTGATTGAATCGTACACTACTCCACTGGGTACCTCGTTGGCACGCCATCTGACAACCCATCTTGGTCACCAAATTAGCTACCTTTCGACATGTCGACCTCTCGCCGTCAGCCAGGGTAACGCAATTCGGGCCTTGAAATTGGCTATCTCTCATATTGATCCTTCTACACCCGAAGCTACAGCCAAGGTGACTCTGTGTGACTGGATCGATAACTTCATCCGCGAAAAGATCACAGTGGCCGACCAAGTCATTGCAGGAAGCGCCGTGGAAAAGATTGAAAATGGCGATGTGATCGTGACATTTGCTGGCAGCAACATTGTGAAGCAGACTCTCCTACAAGCACACAAGGAGGGTAAGCGGTTCCGCGTGTCAATTATTGATTCCCGCCCTCTTTTCGAAGGCAAGAGTCTTGCCCGAACCCTGGCCAATGCTGGTCTTGACGTTCAGTACTCGCTTGTGCATGCCATTAGCCACGCTATCAAGGATGCTACTAAGGTATTCCTCGGCGCGCACGGCATGACAAGTAACGGTCGTCTTTATTCGCGCGTTGGTACCGCCTTAGTTGCCATGTCTGCCAAAGAGCGTGCCGGTGGCGTGGAAGTCCCTGTGATTGTCTGCTGCGAGACGGTCAAATTCTCCGACCGAGTTGCCCTCGATAGTATCGTTGTGAACGAAATCGCCGACGCGGATGAATTGATCCCCGCAAACTCTGCACAACAAGTGACCGGCCTTCCTGACCCTGCTGCATTTACCACTCCCCCGGTTGAACCCAAGAAGGGTGGTAAAGCTGCCTCTGCTGCTCCCACTCAAGAATCTACTGCCTCTGATCGTGTCCCCTCGCCCTCTCCTCTTGCCAAATGGAAGGATACCCCCAACCTACAGCTGCTGAATATCATGTATGACGTGACACCCGCAGAGTACGTGGATATGGTTATTACAGAGATGGGTAGCTTGCCACCCAGTGCCGTGCCAATTGTGCACCGCATGAGCACCGTATGAGCACAGGTCCCCAATAACGCTCTTTTGTGCTTCAATGATACACAATCATAAATGACAAAAAGTTGAAACAGTCTTGACTTCTCTCTTATCAAGGCCATGTTTTTTTTTGTTGGGAGATTCTGTTAGCTCGTCTCACGCACTGGTGGATTTCATTTTTTTTTACGATCCTCAATGTTACTTTTATCTTGGGTGCCCGGAAAGAATCTTAGATTTGAATACGAAATGAATGAATATGAACCTCATTTTATCATCGACTGTCGAATGACGTCCTTCTGTAGATCAACTTTTAACCCTAAAATGTGTTAGACCTGCATGAAAGGCGGTGTATATACTGAAGCTATTCTGCCGGCGCATCTCAAGAAGCTCATCGATAAACACAACTTCTTGTCGGTCCATTGTTCCACATCAACGGCCTGTTGCGAAATATTGTCATAGAAACCAATTGGGACGTATTACTTGGAAAACCGCAACAATGGTTCGTGCTGATCACAGAAAATACCCTACAAACAAATCGAATCAACTAACAATCGAGACCATCAGAGCAAAGACTCCTCCGCAACACATATCCACATGCACCAAGCCCGACTAGCAGACTTCATCGAAGAATTTACAAGACCACACACATCACCCTCGTCAAACCCAAACAACCTAAATCCAGCCGCAACAACCACTCAACCAACCGGCGCCTCCAACGCAGTCACATACGGCTCCACAACCCAAACCAGTATCGCCTCCTTCCTACCAATCGAAGACATCTACATCGCGCCCCAGCACCAACCGCCGAATCCAGAAGACGAGGACGACGTCGTACCGGATCAGCATGCGGCATTTGGTATTGCTCGCGCCATGGAGCGCAGACGAGAGGTTGTGTGGAGGGATTTGGGACTTGGTGCGCTTGTGAGTGGGCAGGGTCATGGGGGTGGTGCTTTTGCGACTACGACGGGGGCTGGAGGGGGTGCGGTTAATTCTGGACCTGGGGCTACGTTGAGGGGGAGTGGTGGTGGTGCGGCATCGTCTGCGAGTGCGGCTGTTAGAGTGAGAAGTGCAGGGAGGAAGATGGGTGGACGGAGAACTGTTAATTTGCGGTGAAAAAGGTGGTCTTCTAGGGCTTTTGTATTTTTATGGTGCATTGCGGGAGTTTCTTATACCCATTTGGCAGTTGATTGCTGAACATGCTAATAATTTTATGGCATTGATTTCGTTTCATTGGTAAAATACCACCTAGACGAGTTCGCGTTGTAGCTTGTCCTATCTGTATAAGGCACTGCTCCACGCTACCGATTTACTTCATGCCCCAACGCCTGATGTCATGCGATATGTGTACAAATTCACCTTTTGTCGGTTAGATACGGTTGATATCTACGCGAGCTCGCTCGTATAGTTTGTGATCGAGTTGTTTCTGCTCGCGCTCTTCGTCAGAGACTGTGCGTGGGTGAATAGCCAACTGGGCAAAAGAGCCGGCGCCGCGGCGTTTGGACAAAGTGCCTGGGTTGATGACCAGGACACTGTCAACAACCTACAGGCGAGGTGTGAGTATAATGTTAAGCAGAAAGACGTATAGCAGTTATCAGAGTAACAAACCTTGACAAAAGGTGGTAACATGCTGGGGACGAGCAAGATATCTGGCCGAACATTCCACCATTCTCCGAGTTTCATATAGGGCAGATCGAGCATTACGCCTGTAGCAAGAGCACCGTCGGAGCCGGGCTTCGGGAGACTTGCTCGTCCAGAAGGAGGGAAAAGAGGAGAAAAATGCCGTTGTTCGACAAGATATTTGGGCAGTCGGGTCAACAGATTACCCTCAGTGGGCCGGCCGTGAAGAACCTCTTCACGGCGCAGATCGGAAAGGACATCATGTGAGCACATGCCGAATACTACCTCGTTGAATGACAGGGTAACGGGATTGGAAACCATGCGGACCTGTTTTGGCAGCCCGAGTTCCTTTTTCGGGAGTTGTTCTTGCGGCCATGAGACGTGCCGACTTATGGCATCCCGAACGGACGGGACCATTACAACTGTAATGCTAGGAACAGCCGCTGCAAGACGGGCGAGGGGTGCAGAGATGAGATGCCGGAAAACTGTCGTTAGTGTGGCGGTGTCAGGATCAAGTCCCTTGATATCTGGCAAGTCGAAGTCCCCGGAAGCGATGAGAGGATGTTCAATGTCCAAGAATGGTCCCATAAGTACCAGACTGTCAGCGTAGCTTTCCGTAGCCTTCTGACAAAGTTCTTGTAACGGTTCAAAATCCAGGTTATCATCCGCTGTGTACGGACCAGCCGCCATCATTACATTTAAGGGAGGGTTGGCGTCTCCATTCTCGAGGCGCTCATTGATATTGTCGAGGGTAACCGCCGAAGACGCAGCGGGTGGTAAGAGGGGAATGGGAAGAATCTCCTTCACAGTGAAGTAATCGCCAGAAGGGTTGATCCCACGAAGAGCAACAATCTGCCCCGGGAAGAAATTCAATCCAGGTACAGAGTCGACCTTGAGAGGAACACGCCTGCCAGCTCCAGTCCTGCGGGAAGTTTCTAGAACGAGAGACGCTGGATTCAACTTTCCCTCAAGAGAGTCCGATGCAATTCTACCCACAGCAATGATTTCTGATGTACTCTGAGTAGCGGCACTGCCGAAAGTGAGCTCGTCTGAGTCATAGTGTTTCTGATATATGGCGGCAAATTCGTCAATTCGATCGTCCAAGATTTCCGACGCCTCGGAGAGGCGCATTCCCATAGGCTTGTATCCGAACTTCTTCAAATCTGTGTTGGCGGTAGGCTTGATCCGAGCTTCTGAGAACGGGGCGATTGGTGCATTTGGAATCGGGAGATGTGCATTTAATGTTTCCAACGTTTGACCGGGATTAGACCGGTCAGCGAATGCGACTGATCTATTTTCATGTCAGAATATTCCCTATGTCGATCGGTATCCCTCCCATTCTTCTACCCAGAAGTGACACGTACTGTACACCATTGATAGTGCCGTTTGTCGCAGAGCTGGCTGTCTTGACTCCCATTGGCGATCCATTGCTCTCAACTCGTCCGAATTTGGGTGCGGCAGGTGACGAGAAATTTGACTTGCGCTTCACCGAGCCGCCATTCAAGGGCCGACTCGTTGCAGAACCGGGCGTCAATCCGTCGAGCCTAAGTGACGTCAATCTTTAATCCATATTCAAGACTCCTTCGCATAGGCAATTGCATACATTCCAAACATATCAGTGCCCGCCGCAGCACGCGGGGTCCCAACAGCTTGGGGTCTTCTGTCTGCCTGTCGACCGGACTTGGCTCGACTCTCACGTTCAAGCGCCTCCTGGACATCCTGTTTGAATCCGCGAACAGTGTCAATATTCAGCTTTGTTTCATCTCCCATCTTCATGCTGTAGGACTCCCATTTGTAGAACAGCTCCTCCGCGGAGATTGAGTGTACTCGCAGGATAGATTGCAGCTCTGCAAGAACATCTTTGGGTAGACCATTCGGGTAGGAAGCCGCAAAGAGCTCATTGAGCTCCGCTACAGCGTCGGCCATCGTGTGAATTGGTGCTGGGGTAAATGAGGTTGTTGCGGAGCTCGAACTGTCCAACTCTCCGCGACGCGCGACGCGCCAGGCGTGTCGGTTAGTCAGCTTCCCCCCAAAAGGGTAATATGCGAGCTGGCAGATCACAGTGGGTCGATCTTCCACAGTGCCAATTGGCACTCAATCTTGACCGAAAGTTTCAGGGACTCCTCAGGTGGCACGCACTGGCCCATTGACAACTACCTGTACATACCCCCAGATCACCATGACCGCCAATGACTCTGCCGAAGCTGCTACAGCCGTACCACCTACCAACAATGGCGACGTGACCACAGAGACCGTCTCGACATCTCCGGAAACAAAAGACGCACCTGCGGTTGCTGACCTTGACCTCGATCTTCCAACCTCTGCCGCTGATGGTCTTATCCAGAAGCCATTCGCCAAACCACTCGAATCGAGCAAGCCACAACCACCTCCGAAGCTGACCGCGGACCAGCAATCAAAATATGACGCTTTCTTTAAGACTGTGTCTTCTTGGACCACCATTCCCAATACAGCGGCCAAGGATGCTTCATCGGCTCCATTGACTGACGATGAGAAAATGTGGCTGACCCGCGAATGTCTCCTGCGATATCTGCGCGCTACTAAGTGGAACGTATCGGAGGCGGAAACTCGGATCAAGGCTACCCTCACCTGGCGCCGGGAGTATGGAGTGGAGAAATTGACCGCAGATTATATCTCAATTGAGAATGAGACTGGCAAGCAGGTCCTACTGGGATATGATATTCACGGCCGGCCGTGTCTTTACCTTCTACCCTCGAACCAGAACACCGAAAAGAGCGAGCGCCAAATCCAGCACCTGGTCTTCATGCTTGAGCGTGTCATTGAGCTCATGCCACCCAACCAAGAGACCCTGGCACTTCTGGTCAATTTTAGCGAGACCAAGTCCGGACAGAATGCCAGTATTGGTCAGGCAAGGGAAACCCTCAATATCCTTCAAAACCACTATCCTGAACGGCTGGGCCGTGCACTCGTGATTAATGGTAAGTACAGCTGTTTGTGTACTTTGCATTCACCATACTAATACTTCATGGGCACAGTCCCTTTCTTGATTTCGGGTTTCTTCAAAATAATCACTCCCTTCATTGACCCGTTGACCCGGGAAAAGCTAAAATTCAACGAAGACCTGCGCCAACACGTTCCTCCGGGCCAACTGCTGAAGTCAGTTGGTGGTGATGTCGAATTCAAATATGATCACGCAAGCTACTGGCCCGCGTTGAACAAGCTGGCTGATCACCGGCGAGCAACTTACCGTCAGCGGTGGATCCAAGGTGGCCAACAGATTGGCGAGATCGAGAATTACCTCAAGGGCGAGGACATACCCTCTGTTTCTCAAGCCACCAACGGACAGGCTTGAGTGGTCTCTTCTGTGAGGCATATGACCTGGGATGCTTGCTTGTTTCATAGACAATACCCATATTTGTACCCTGCATTCATATTGGCATCTTGGCCCTATACATATCTCAGCATGCATCTGTTGTCGTTGTTTATATTGCCTTTGGCTAGTACAAACCAGTTGCAAACTAGAGTGGCTGTCAATCCCGATGGAAGACATTCGTAACTCCTTTCAGACATCATTAAATAGTAGTAAATAACCGCGGAGAATTAATTCGTTCCTCTGGTGGTTTCCAAACACATACTATCTATTGTGTGATCATTTCTAACTGTCGAAGGAAAAGAGTCTCAATATATTTTACTAGGATTTTTCAATCTTTGCTTCCCAGTCCCAACTGTATGGATACAGTGGCTCTCTTCAATCCATTTATGATGACAGGTCCTTCGGTCCACAAGTGGTCCGATACCATACGCAGCGCAAATCGAAGGTACCTCACCCCTCTTCACCTCACCTCTTCATTCAAATCGTTTGCAGAGTCTTGAGGGATCAGGGTAATCGCACTGATACCTCTGATTCCCTCTGATGATCACTGAGGTCCGATGGCGCCTTAAAACCTATGCAGAACCAGGCTAAGTTCTCTGGTTCTGGATCCTCACGGTGACCATCTGGTTTCCACCAACCTCGCAAGGCTGGCCAAATTGATGAGCTTGCGCCCAGAGGACACTGCCCAGGTATGAGAACGTTGTTCAGGCTTGTTTCAAGATATCAACTTGGCCCTTTTGAATTCCTCCATTTCGAGAACTCAAAGTGATATTCTGGCTCTCTAAGTTGGCAGATTGACTTGAATAGCACAACGCATCTCCCACATCGTCACTTGATAAGTCATTTCCACTTCTGCTTTATGCGAAGTCCACTAGACCAGAAACATAGTTTCCCATCTATACAGACGATCCAGCAATGTGTTTTCTCGCCATAGTCAATGAACCGCATAAGTCCCGAGCCTGGCACCTGCTGCGATGTTCGTATAACCATCCATACGATCAAATGCATTACATACTTCCATTTCCCAGTCAGTGACTGCGACGACGATCCATTCTAAAGCACCTGCACACCAATGTGCTAAACAGGTGCCCATCCATAGCCCTTTGAGGCCCCAACCATGGAACGCAAGGTAGATTCCCAGGGGAAGAGCAAAGCAGTAGTAGCTAATGATGTTGACTGCAGCGCCAAGCTGCTGTCGTCCCATTCCTCGAAGGGTGCCTCCACAGCTACTAGTAATGCCATCCGCAATTTGGAACAGAGCCACAAAGGGCATGACGTCCGATGTCATCTCAGCCACTCGTGGGTTGCTGTTAAAAATCTTAGCAAATTGGCTCCGGGTAGACATTAGTACTGCTAGTACAACTATGCCAAAGAGAATGGAGAGTAGCGCAGAAGAGTAAGCCGTCCGGTGGGCACCTCTCGTGTCTCGCTGCCCTAGTTTGTTGCCTATGCGAGCTGAGGTTGTGATACCAAGACCAAAAGGTATTGCACTTATAATCAAGTGGGTGGTCATGATCATACCTTGTGAGGCTAGGTCGACTTTTCCTAGTCGCCCAGCTACAACGGTGACGATTTCAAAGGCCCACCACTCTGTACCAATCTGGAGTATACCGAGGAGTGCTAGCTTTGTGAAAGTCCAGACGTTCTGAAAAGCTGCCCGTGACCATCCACCCCAGCATTTATAGCCGCTGATAAATCGGGTATATAACACCAGTAGTATGAATGAGAGCCAATATGATATATTAGCTGCGATTGGAGCACCGAGGAGTCCGATATTGAGTGTGTAGCAAAATAAGTAGCACAGTCCGGCATTGATAGGTGAAGTGATTGCAAGGACATAGGTTCCAGCTCGCATGATGCCTAGTCAAAAGTAAAATTAAAAGAATATTTATAGTTTCCAGGACTATGAAGTATACCTTGTGCCTGAAGATATTTCTTCATAATCTCGAAATAGATATAGCCGAGGCCGCCGGGAATAAGGGTAGTCAGATATCGTGAACTCTGGTAGGAAATTTCAGGGTCCTGTCCTAAAGCCAGGAACAATGGATTCGAAAAAGCCCATATTAGGGCAACCGGAACATAAAAGATCCCAAGTACGAAAAATGCTCGTTGTAACAGTATCCCAAGATCGTGTTTATTCTCACTGCCAGTTAATGTCGAGGCAGCAAGAGTATCCAGAGCTGTTGTCCCCCCGAGAGCAATCATCCAGCCAGTGACCAAAGCAAATATCATGGAAAATGCGCTAATAGTAAGATTTGTCGGCGACGAATGACCGACAATAATGACTGTGACTGTCTGAATGCTCATCTGAAGCATGTAAGCAAGAATGACTGGGACAGCACCCTTGGAAAGCATCCAGAATTCGACAAACACATATTTATTTCCAGTAGGTGTACCAAGTTGAATCCCTTCGTCTTTGTTGACTTTTTGAAAGGCTGCTTCAGCGTCCTCGGCGTGCTTGGGGATGAGACTAGCACGCTCATTCAGGGGATATCCATGCTTTGCCCTAGTCCCGCCAGGCACATATGGCATATTGGTGAAAGTCCGGGGCAAAAAAAGCGCAAGAGCAGAGACTTAAAGGATAAATGCAGAATGAAGAGGTGAGAGCGATGTTTTTAGCTAGGGAGGGTAGGTTTGTGGGGTGGTCATACTTTTTCAGCTCATTTCGCAAGTAAGGGCAATTGGCTGCGGTTTCAGCTTTCGTGTGTAAAACTGCAGCTTCACATTTCTCTTGGGTGAAATGATTGACAGGGCCTTCGGTTATCTATTGCAGTGGGGGATCGGCGTCAAGAATCTCTCAAAAATTACTACATAATGTCCAGGTGCGTGGCTTAAATTGAATTTCATTACGCCAGTACTAGTACAGGCCATATTTATTTACATACTCATGGGTCCTGTGAATCCACTAATGGGCTCATTTTTACTGTGCAGATATGTCGCGGCTTGTGACGGATGCCTCTGAGTTATTGTTTTTCTTGATCGATTTCTTTATGGATCAAGCTTGTTCAATGCCAGATGATCAAAAGCCCCCACTCTGTCATGGTTCAGACGTGCATGAAATGGTGCATGCTTTGCCGACAGAGAGAGAATTTATGTTATCTTTAGCTTAGGCAGAACGATACATTATATGGCAGTCCGCGTTGAGTTTGCTGTCCGTAGGAGTTTTGGTATTGTAATTAGTGGTTAATTTGGATATCCCCGTGTTGATATTTGATCCTAACGAAGTAAAAGGATACCTGCGCTCACTTCTTCGAGAACTGGACTCGTCTGAAATGTGGCGAAACCATGCATGTACTGTGCATCATTTGCAAAAGGCAACCCTATGCAGATGTAGATCATGTACTGTACAGTATGTACAGTGTTCTCTGCTTTCCATGCTTACTGCATACCCATATGCACAATATTGTACAAAGAACCATCAATGAGAAAAAATAAAGCCCTCTTACTGGCATAGCTCATGCAATCCGCTAAATATTTTTTGATCCACATGGCGGGTTATTTACCTATGGGATTCATGCGCAGCTGAAGGCGTGAATGTTACACCGCATCGCTAGCGTAGATCTGGTTTGTCTTTGAACACTTTTGACCTTCCAAGGCTATGACACATGTGGATCGCAGGTTCATGTTTGTTCTTTTAGAATCATAACTTATGAGACCTTTCTTTAAGGTTTGTTACGGCGCTCTATAGCCTCAATCGGTGCAGTCATCGAGTGTTGTTAGGAGCCCTCCTGGTCCTGGAGGACCACACTTTCTATTGCTTGTTCCATCCATCCCTCCAAATCTAAATAAGTATAGAGCTGATCAAACTTTTCAAATTCTCTATCATATAATTTTATATAATCTCAGTCAGAATACAAAATAGCTACCCAAGTAGATACCAAGAAATCGGAGATGCAATGTAATACAGACTTCGATAATCCATGCCAGAATAAGCATGGGAAACACATGCTAATGACTATAGTGGTTCTTTCAGTCAAAAAGAGTGATCCTTCTAACAACACCCGTTCGTTTCACCGATTGCGGCTATAGAGCGCCGTGGTTTGTTAAAAATTTATATGATTTTTCGAATTTTACTCCAACCAGCCCTAAGCTATGACTGCAGAGAATACATAGATGTTTCCAAAAGTCCCAGGGATTAACCTTCAAAGTTGGCTATCATAATATACTGGGCAATATATTCCATCTACACCCTGATAGATAGAGATCTACTACTTTGTATAGTATCAAACTGCCCCGCATGCCCAGTTGCTACTGACGTAGGCGGGGTATTCTGTGATTGATGTTAAGTCAGTCCGATGTTGAGTCAATTCATTCCTGAAACTCCATCGTCCCACTATTAGTCGATTACAGGACTATTCCATGCTAGTCGAACGTGATATCCTCTGGAACCGCATGGACCTAACTGAGAGAGTTTAGTCGCCGGAGTCGCTTACCATTTTACTCTGGCACGACTCCACTTCTTCCCAATCTAGTAATCTGGTAGTAATCTACTCCGTAGTTACTCGCATATGTATATGTATATCCCCTCCTTTGTATCTTCTTAATTTGATTTTGCATTTCTATACCCTCTGTGTCTCATTTCGATTCTTTCCACAGTTTCTATACAATGGCTTCGGTGGAGATTGTTGCGCCCAACGGGCAGCGCTATCAGCAACCCACTGGCCTCTTCATTAACAACGAATTTGTCCCCGCAACCGGTGGTCAGACTATCACTTCTTTGGACCCCGCGTTAGTTCTCCATGGCCATAACCCTTTGATTACATGGTTTAGTGTGCAAATTTGACTAACTTTACGACAGGACTGCCAAGCCAATTGCTACTGTCGATGCTGCTAGCGCAGAGGATGTTGACCGCGCAGTTCAAGCCGCCAAAGCTGCATTAGTGCACCCATCATGGAAGCTTCTCCCAGCCACTGACCGTGGCCAGCTTATGAGTCGTCTAGCGGATCTTCTCGAACAGAACAGAGAGCTCCTGGCCACAATTGACGCCTGGGATAATGGTGTGTGCTCTGATTTACATGGTAAACGGTTTGAAGGCAAACACTGACTTTCTTCCTAGGAAAGCCCTACCACGTCGCGCTGGAAGAGGACCTGACCGAAGCCATTGGAACAATCCGATACTATAGCGGCTGGGCCGATAAGACATTTGGACAGACAATCAACACTACCCCCCAAAAGTTCGCTTATACCATCCGTCAGCCAATCGGTGTTGTGGGCCAGATTATTCCGTGGAATTACCCTCTGTCCATGGCAACTTGGAAATTGGGTCCTGCTCTGGCTTGTGGTAACACGGTTGTCTTGAAACCTGCAGAGCAGACCCCTCTCAGTGCTCTGATTCTCGGCAAGCTGATAAAAGAAGCTGGTTTCCCTCCCGGTGTGATCAACATCGTTAATGGCTACGGCCGTGACGCAGGTGCTGCGTTGTCTTCCCACCCTCTTGTTGATAAAGTTGCCTTCACTGGATCTACAGCGACTGCACGGGAAATTATGAAGATGGCTGCTGGCTCGTTGAAGAACATCACTCTTGAGACTGGAGGCAAGTCGCCACTACTTGTCTTCCCTGATGCTGACATGGACCAAGCGGTTAAATGGTCGCACTTTGGTATCATGTCTAACCAGGGCCAAATTTGTACTGCTACTTCGCGAATTTACGTGCACCGTGAGATCATGCCCTCTTTCTTGGAGAATTTTAAGGAGGCCGTGGAGAGCGTGAAGATTGGTGACCAGTGGGATGAAGCCACATTCCAAGGTCCCCAGGTCACTCGTCCACAATACGAGCGTATTCTGTCATATATTGAGATTGCCAAGAGTGAAGGCGCGACTATTCTCACTGGTGGCGCTCCTCATGCTCTTTCCGACTCCAAGAACAAGAATGGATACTTCGTCAAACCCACTGTCATTACTGATGTTACCGATTCTATGCGCATTGTGCAAGAGGAGGTGTTTGGTCCCGTTGTCGTGATCCTGCCTTTTGATAGCGAAGAGGAGGCTATCAAGCGTGCCAACGATACTACATATGGCCTGGGTGCGGCTGTTTTCACTACAGACCTCGAGCGGGCCCATCGTGTTGCTGCCGAGATCGAATCTGGTATGGTGTGGGTAAACAGCAGCCAGGATTGCGACCCCCGAATTCCTTTCGGTGGTGTCAAGCAAAGCGGCATTGGCCGCGAGCTCGGTGAGGCTGGCTTGGAGGCTTATAGCCAGATTAAGGCTGTTCACGTCAACATGGGCAACAAGTTGTAGATAGTCAAAGGTCATGATTATGATGTATAAACTTAGATGGATTTACGATAGACGTTTCAAATATGGAACTATCGAATGTTTGCCAACCTTGTGAAATCCTACAAAACTCGTATTATTCAAGCTGCCCAGTCACCCAAGACCTCACAGAGCTTGTCTATTACACTCTACTAACAGTTTACAGATTCCTGTATCCATCCTAATCCAATCCCAGGCTCAGGCGGTTTTCTTTCCTTCTTATCTCCATAGTACGTCCATGGATGAAAGTTGACACTGTGAGAATCAGACAAGCGCTTCTTTGAGTTCTCCTTGGTAATTCAAATTGAATATTATTCCGATAAAACGATTGATAAAAGATCCCCACTAAGACAGCTAACTGTATTTGCAATGCGTAAGGCACCTTGATGACTGAATTAGGGCTGTCCCGGAGTCTCTTTCCCTCCTGGGCCCAGCAACTTGCAGCAGGCCGTTCCGCGGAACTCCAATTCTCCAATTTATACAGATACAGTATACATTCCATAGCAACATGAGGAAAGAAGAAAGCAACTCCGTTCTATCTTGGTATATTTACAAGTGAAAGCCCGCACTATGATGCAGTATACCACCCCTCCATCTTCTATTATATCACCCCTCCTCCAGACCCCGAAAACCTGAACTACAACAACATCAAATTCAATATACTTCTTCCAACAATGTCTGAACTCAACGGTATCATGGTGGCTTTGATCACCCCATTCAACGATGACCGGACCAAGATCGACGAGGGCCGTCTGCAAGCACACATCGAGCATCTCATCAAGGCTGGCGTCCACGGCCTTGTCCCCGGTGGTAGCACTGGTGAATTCACTGTTCTGTCCACAGCTGAGCGCAAGCAACTCACCGAGCTATGCGTGAAGTTCGCCGCTGGCCGTGTCCCAGTCGTCGTTGGAACCGGTAGCACCTCCAGTGCTGAGGCTATCGAGCTCTCTGCTCACGCCGGTCAAGCCGGTGCCGCATCTGTCATGGTTGTTCCTCCCTTTTACGACCCCGTCGACCTCGAGCAATTGCACGAGTTACTTGCCGAAATTCATGCCGCCTCCAAACTGCCTATCATGTACTATAACATTCCCGGTGCTTCTGGATTGACTCTTTCCCCCGCGGAACTTGCCGGTCTCTCCAAGGTTGGTGTCAAATATATGAAGGATACCTCTGGCAATGCGCCGGCTCTTACAGAGCTGATCTTTAGTCTCAATGATAAAATTACCGCTTTTAATGGTTGGGATAGCTTGACCTTCTATGGTCTTGCTGCTGGTTGCCCTGGTGGTGTCTGGGGAGCTGCTAACTTTATCCCCGAGTTGGCGGTTGAGCTCTATGAGGCTGTTTCCGTGAAGGGAGACCTGAAGCGTGGCCGTGAGCTTTGGACTAAGGCTTTCCCCATTTGCAAGTTCCTTGAGTCGCACAATTACTGTGGTGCTGTCAAGACTGGTGTCGAGCTTATCGGTCAACCTACTGGTGGACTACGCAAGCCCTTTTCTCTTCTGAAGCCTGAGCTGCAGGCTGAGTTGAAGCAGCTGCTTCAGAATGCTGGAGTTAAGACTATCTAAAGAAATTTCGAAGTTTTTTGTTTATAAGATGATGTGAAAATGCTGTATAGAATCATATGACGCCATGTTCATAAGTTAATTTCATCATCCCTTCATGTAGCACATAATATCCGCTAATCATTAAAGATATACAAAGTGTGAAAAAGACATAGATAGAACTACTTTAACAGAATAGAGGCCATATTTGTTCCTCCTTAATTATGTCAATCCAACATGGCATCGCATCTCCTCGATTTGCTGATAAATGCTCATCTTGTCTTTCCCATGACTTGATCATTATGTCACGAGCAGTCGACAGTGCTGCATATCCGCACATTGAGCTTGCATCATCAAGCCACTGCATAATTGCATTACGCCTTGACGTAGTGAGAGCTTCACATCCTGCGATGAAAGCCGGCCAAGCTGTTCCAGGCCCAGTCGGACCATCTTCTAATAGTGAGGCTCTGCATGCTTGAAGCGCATGAATAACACTATCGACATGTCCTTGTAGGACAGCGGGGTGAGTTTCGCGGACTCGGCGATAGAAGAAAATGACAAGAGCTCCACTGAGAGCCTGTAGCATATGCCCATGTGGTACGGATGTAGCTTGCATATCGGTGGCTTTGCCTCTCGTGAGACCAAGGTTGAAGGAGCAGATCATATTTTCCAAGCGCATGGCGCGACGTTGTAATGATTCCCATGCTTCGAGATTGACATTCTTGCCCAAATTTCGAGCAACCAAAAATGTAGCCAGGACATTTGCTAGTCTCGTGGTCTGTGATACAAGACTGAGCCATGTCTCTGGAATCCCATAAATCTGTTTGTATAGCGTTTCAGGAAAGCTGCGTGAGTCATGGAGATGGATGTCGTGGAATCCCGAAGCTCGGTCTTTTTGCTCGTTAATGTTGAGATCACTGTCTGATTGTTGGTTTTCAAGTCTGAGAAAGTCATCAAGTCTAGGGTTAGGCTCGCTTGGAGCTACCGCATTGGTATTTTCCGACCAACTCGACGCATGAGAGCGTGATGAGGAACCGAGGGTAGCAAGGCATGAATATGAGAGGCTATAATCATGAAGTACGAAGGTACTTTCCCCTACAATCCGGAGCCACGTGTAGACATGGTGTAGGAGACGGGCTTTCTTTGAAATTCTCCTCTTAGACAATCCTCGAAGTCGTAAAAGCTTTTCCGCATCAATCAAGAAGCAACGGGCATGTTGTTGTTGTCCAGATAAGATCTGCATTTTGTTAGATCCGACCTATTGGAGTTTTCAAGAGGAGAAGGCGAGATTACCTACCGCATATTGCGTGAGTATATTGGCAGCCATGAGCTGATCTTTATATTTGGCCTTCTTTGGGCCTTGGGTTTCATGTCGTAATGAGGTCTGAATGTGGTCTTTTGCGAGATTATATGTTTGATTGGCAGTCTCATACCAGTCTTTGTTAGATTGTGTTAGATCGGGTTGTGGTTTCAGAGCCAGATCAATAGCAGAGCATGCAAGCAGGCCATAGAGATTGGCAAGTCGAGCATGACTGATACCTTCTGTACCGAGGAAAGTTGTATCGCCAAATGCCACAACTGCAGCGGGCAGATTCAAGATCTTCCAAGGGGATTTCTGTCCGAATGGAATCGCCATTATTTGTGGAATAACAGTGTCTTGAAAATGCTTCAGAAGAAATTGCGCATCCTTAGGTACTTCATTCTCTGAGGATACCATCTCTATTGGGGTCTGTTGAGGTGTCAACCTTTGCATAGGGTCTTCGGGACCTTGAGCGAAACTTTGAAGAAGCATGGCATCATTTGCAAGATCGACTGAGAAGTCATTAGGCATTGTTAGAGTTGGATGTGTGGCAAACCCCGCTTGATCAGGGCTGAAGCTAAGAAGGTCGGACCAATGTAGAAAATCGTCCATTTGCGATAGAGAGTCAATGATTGACACTGGACTAGAGTCCAGAATCTCCTGCGGAATGACGGCATCCGCTAGGTTACTTCCAGGTAATGGCTCAACGGCATTTAAGCTACTGCTTTCTTGAGCTAGCGGCGTTCTAATTGCCGCGGGGGCTTCTGATGCTGGGCCTGAAAAGTCGAGGACTGCAAAAGGGCCAATGACGATATCATGCTCGAGTGAACGGTCCGGATCTCGCGATCTCGTGTCAACTTCGGCCAAAGATGCATCAACAGAGCCGGATATCAAATTATCTCCGAGGGCCGTGCTCATAGCAAGGCGTGATTCCTCTACACAATCATTCAGCACCGTTAAACAAACAACTTTAACCACGTTATGCTCATACCTGTATAAAGATGTCGACGAGTACCACGTAGCCCGCCATCAGCATCACCCGGATCATCTTCACGCATCCAAAGGACTTGATCGGGAAAGCCCTCACAAGTAACCCCAAGAGCTCGGCATGTTCGGCATGCCGGCCGTTTCTGGTCGCATTTGACATGTCGCCGCCTACAAGTGCTGCAGCCACCCAATACATGAGATCGACGAGCGCGCGCCCGCTTGGAGCTCGCCATTGAGCTAGAACGGATAACACAATTGAATCAGAAATCGAAATTCTTATATTCATTCAAGTCCATGGCGAGGAATGAAAATCCGGAGTGATGGGGGAGTTTGGGGCCCCGCAAAAACCACCGGAGTCTCTTGCCAAATTGGATATTGCTTATCGCTTATCGTCTATCTAATTGCCCCTCCAAAACCTTAAGGAAGATTGACGGGGATTTTTACATCATGGCCTCTTTGTAGGAAAGGGTTGCCCGAATTTCTCACAATTTCCCCAGCCGGGTCGCCTCCACCTTAACTGTCGTCGGAATCTCCTGCTCCACGGAATGTTGTTTGGGGGACCATCCTAAGAAGCGAGTTGCTCGCTGAGCATCTCCACGCGCATTGGTGCCCCAAAAGACTCGAGCGGGTGCCCACAGCTTATCGGCCTCGTCGGCGCTGAGGCTCTTAACATCAGATGTGTCTGTCAAGCCCAGGCCATGAGCTGCCTTTGCGACAAGCTGTGAGATTTTGCCAAAAGACTGTAAATTTATTAGTCTCTGGTTTCTTGTCATTCCATCAGAGGAGGCGATTAACTTACCAGCTGTCCATTTCCAACGAAGAAAAGGCCATTCTGATTCCATAACTCGGCTTCAGAACCCTGGACGGCCTTCTCAACCAGCTTGACAAACAGATCACTGAGGTCGAAAATATGGATATTGCTCCAGGTGCTCTCACCCTTGCCCACCTGAACCACTTGTCGTGTCTCGATAGCCACACGTGAAAGCTCGGGGATCTGCACACTACGCTGCTTGGTGACACCTCGACCCTCACCATAGATGATAGGTGGGAAAATGAGAGCAGTCTTCGGTCCAGTCACTTTGTTCAGGAGATGGTTGTCCACAACCCGCATACCGGCATTCTTGCGGATGATATCGCGGACTTCTTCCGCATCGTCAACATCACCGTAGGTCTTGTTAGAACCTTCACCAAAAGTACCGTTCACGATATCGGGGACAGAAATAACACTTGCACCAGATACTTGGATCCAATGGCCTGTGGTATTTTGATGAGCAAATGAGCAAACAATCATTTCCTCTTTCGCGTAAGCGTAACTTACCAGGCTTGGGTCCATTCTGCTTCCCAAGACCACGAGCAATAGCCTCAACGCAAGTCATGTTCTTATTGCTAGCAGCATCTCGATACCATCAGTATTGTTTCCTGTCTTTCTTCAGAAGGGAAACTTACTGATAATCACATCCGCCCTAGATGCCTCCTCCTCAATCAACGAGGCAGAATCAAGGTCACCCAGCACTACGCGTACATCAGGAAAGACCTTTTTGATAGCATCGGCCTTCACACTATCTCTCAGTAAGATGCTAACATCGTACTCTGGATGGCTGGTCTTAAGAAGGTGGAGAACATCCCCGCCAATGTAGCCGGAAGCACCAGTCCTGTTTTGGGTAAAAGGTAAGCAGGCCACTAATCCAAGATCAGCAGGACCACAACTCACAGGAAGATTCGAGCCATGATAGTCTAGGAAGTCTTTCTTGTACACCAAGCTAGGTTAGAAGCAAGCGATCATGTAGGATTGTGTCTCGCTGTTCGAACAGGCGCTTTATAAAAAGTCGTGGCAGCGCTGCGGGGGGGCATTCTGCTGCAGGAAGGCAGTCCCGAGGTTGGCCATGCGGGGACTCTGCGATAGGAAAGCAACTCCTCCAAATAATGCATACACATGGAAGGCATGTAGAGGTAGTGCTCTAATTAGGATGCTATTTACGATCGTCGAGGACCTTTTTTGGGAATGGCAATAGCTTACTTATTCTGATACTCGTCGTGTGACTCTCTTGTGTTTCTTTTATTTTCTCCCATACCTCTTCCGTTATTCTATACAGCATGGCCCATCGTGGTGAGACTCTTCATAAGGATGTCTGCTGCATTGCGGACTTGAAGGAGCTGGGCAGCAAGAGATTGTCTCCCATGGTAAGAGGTAGGTTCTCCCAATTCCGTGAACAGAACAAACCCAAACATAGCTAAGACTAAGGTTGGTAGATTATTACAATGAAGGGGCCATGGATTTGATCACGTAAGGCCATGTGAGAAACTCAATAGGCGAAGATACTCTGCTGACCTTCTTCATCATCAGTCTGCGCGAGAATGAGTCTGCATACGATCGCTACCGAATCAGACCGCGAATCCTAGTCAATGTGAAAGATATTGACACAAGCACTGAAGTCCTCGGAACTAAGGTGCGCAACTCTGATATCAATTGAAGAAACTAGTAAATGGACGCTAATTCGATTGGTATGATAGGTCACTCTCCCGTTCGGTTTCAGTCCTAGTGCCTCTCACCAGCTCGCACACCCAGAAGGTGAACTTGCAACTTCGCGTGCAGCCGCCAAGCATGGAATCGCTATGGGACTGTCTTCCTACTCGAATTATCCATTGGAAGATGTAGCCGCGCAGGGTCTCGGCAATCCATATGCGATGCAGATGTGTGTACTTAAGGACCGAGCACTTACGGTACAGCTACTAGACCGTGCAGAGAGTGGGTGATACTTCCCATCATATTATGATTCGATCAAGTATTTACCATGCATATAGAGGCGGGATACAAGGCATTGTTTTTATCAGTTGATGTTCCAGTGCTTGGCAAGCGATTGAATGAGTACCGCAATGACTATACATTGCCGGCAGATATGCAGTGGCCCAATATCCTCAGCAGTGGAAGTGACCACTCAGATCGCACTGACTATGGTGGGTTTGCCCGTACGAGGTGGATATGACAGGAACTGACTTGAATAGACCCCAGTCTAGACTGGGAAAAGACCATTCCCTGGCTCAGGGAGCACACTTCCCTGCCTATCTGGCTCAAAGGAGGTAAGTAGTATGTGCCAACCTGACAAGATCTCTCATGCTGATACAAGCTCTTCCACTCTGCAGTCTGCTCTCCCGAGGATGTGGAACTGGCTATCGAGTATGGCGTTGACGGAATTATTATCTCCAATCATGGTGGGCGCCAGCTAGATGGTACCCCATCTACCCTAGATGCGCTGCGCATCTGTGCCCCAGTCGCCGCTCGAGGACGACTGCCTGTCGCGGTTGACGGTGGAATTCGTCGAGGATCCGACATATTTAAGGCACTGGCTCTAGGAGCCAACTTTTGTTTCTTAGGACGAATCCCTATCTGGGGGCTAGCTGTATGTTTCTGTCCCTGTCCCTGTCCCCATTCAAGACCACGTTTGATGGACCCCCCTTGCTTACCCCGTAAAGTATGATGGACAGAATGGAGTGGAACTGGGGATCAAGATTCTGCGCCAAGAATTAAAGATTACCATGGCGTTGGCCGGGTGAGTGTCTCTCGTGGTGTTTCCGTTATCTTCTTTGGATAATCTAGAGATACAAATTTTCGTGTGATAGGGTCGACTGACATTCAACCTTTCAGGTGCCGCAATATCAGCGAGATCCAGAAAAGCTACTTGTCCGTGCTTCAGCCAGATGGTATCTTAGCGAAACTGTAATCTCCAGCGGCTGTTCATACTGGCATCAGGGAATGCCATTCACGACAAGACACGATGGACGCAATCCGATTATCCGATCAGCCCCGTGACCGGTGGAATGCCAAGGCTTGGCATTCAGCCCGGCTCAGCCCTAACCGCTTTGACTCCCCTGCAACTCCGTTTTGTTGAGGGCTGAGGGTCTCATGCCACTTTGGGTGCATGACATCGTCTTCCGTACAATTCTGTTTGTACATAGATCCCAATCACTCTATACTCTGTACTCTGTAACTATTTCTCTTTCTTCATATCTTCTTATGCGTAGACCCACGTAAATCCCTAAATTAAGACACACCCTCTAAGCCACTGCGTGGCGGTGTGTTTACTCGCAAGCAGATGCCGCAGTAAAGGATAGGCAGCACCATTCTGATGAGTACAACACTATGTTTAGCACCGAAACTGCAGCCGCCTACGCGGGTGTTCCTTTTGGAATGGAAAAGGCTGTGGATTGTGCCCCTTTAAGCACTAATCAAACTAAACCCATTTGAGAGAAATTATTCGCGGCCGATCCTCCACATCGAACCGTATTACAGCGACTACTGTATTCTAATTGAGTACCCATGTTTTTTTTTATTCATTTTTTTTTCTACTCTCAGCGCTGCTGATCCCCCGGCTAAATTTATTTAAATTGTCTGCCGTTCCCCCCTGCCGTTAAATTTCACTTCTTGTTTTCTATTTCTTTCAGTGGTTAATTAACCTCAAACATCTTCTCAAACACCCTTCCGTACTTCCACCCCCACTCTCTTTCACCACCCACCGTTTCTCTCGCTGCACCCCAGGAAATCTTTCCTTCTTCAACTACCCGTCACAATGTTCAACTTCAACTTCTTCAAGTCTGCCCCGGCTGAGTCTGAGTCCGCGCCTGAGAACCAGTGGAACGCCAACACTGTCGCTATGCAGCAGCCTTCCAGCCCTGCTGCTCCCTCTACCAACCAGCAAGTTGTCTCTGAGCAACCCGTGAGTACCAAAAAAATTCAAGCATCTGGACGACATGTAAGCATTCGACTAATCAATGCTTTGCGTTTTAGGCCAACCAGGAGGGTATGAACATGCAGCTGCGTGGTGGTGGCGGCGGTGGTCTTTGCTGCGGAATGTGAGTCGCGAATGCCTCTATAATCCATAAGATTTCTATATTGTACATTTGACTAACTGGCTTTAGCTGCGCTGGTCTGGCCTGCTTCGAGTGCTGCGAGATCTGCTGTTAAACTCTCTCTCTCTCTTTCTCTCTCTCGCCGCTATCAAAACCGGAGTCGATGGAGCCAACATGCCCTTAACGATCCGTGATGAATAAGCCTTCCATGGACCTGGCTTTGCTTATGCCCCTAGCTCTCCATGTTTCTTCTGCGATTTTCAAGACTGAAATCAGATGTCTACGCAATTATACCCAATGCCAAAAATTTCAAATCGCAGATTCATTCTCCGTATTGTACAATTATTCTGTTCTCGTTTACTCGTATCCCATTACCGTATCATTTCTGCCATGACCTTGAATCCGTTAGCTCAGAGGTCGTCGGTGAATGGCTTTCCGCAGAGCCGCATCAACATCCCCGAGTCGAAATCCCGGGGCTCGGCCTAGAATGCGGAGATTGGAAAGGAGCACTGAGAATCATCATAAGGTTAGCTTAACCCAGGCCAAGGAGACAGTACATAGGTAATAATACTCACAGTCGAAGAAAACTTCTACATCCAAGACATAGGGGACCGACCCCAAATACGCTGCTCCGCTCATATCACTTGACGCCTCACTTGGCGAGTTGTAGGATTGCAATGCAGAATGGTCCCGTGATACCCCATAGAGCATCGCGACTGTCGATGACGGCACTTTCATCCACATCGATGAATCGTCTGAGGCCAAGCCTCGATCTACCAGATACCCCTGGACATCATGGCAATCGAACCATTCACCATCTAGATCCAATGCACGTAGACGATCTGCATCACTCATTGCCAAGTCACCATATTCCCCGGACTTGCTAATCAAAGGCTCCACATTCCCACTCCAATCTTCATCCCAGTCTTGGATTCCACCTCGTTGTAAAATCCTCGTCATCCGCCGTAGAATCTTCCCGGGTCTTCGCAGTTTCTCGGGGTAGATTGGTTGTCCATCTATACCAATCCGTGGGTAGTGTGTGCCTGCGCCTCCCAGTCTGTAGTATGGTAGCTTGTTCACTTCCAAGGGGTCGCCAATCTCAGATTGCAGTATACGTCGGTAGTTACGTCTGATTCCGGGCATATCGTGGATGCATGGAATGAGGCCGAAGACTCGACTCATTAAGTCGGGGCTTGAACGAGGATCTGACAGCCATCGATACGTATGCTCTAGACAGAAGCGCTGGAGGCGACGGGTGAGATCGGATTCCTGGTGGCTATAAGTGTAGATTGTTGTTGTGGGGAAAAGACGGTTGATCAGAGGAGATGGAGATCGAGCTCGAATGTAAGTATGCTCTTGGGATCGATTTTTACTCTGAATGTTTTCCTGGTCATTGAGAAACCGCATATTCGAATGAGAGACATCGTATCCGAAGCTAGCGCGAATTGTTTCAGGATTGAATCCGTCTCCGGTGAGAATTTCATTGTTGTTGTTGTCTTCCGTGGGTGACCGCACTTTCTCAATCTCCGACAGAATCAACTCCCGCGTACGTGCGATCTTTGATAAATTCCCAACAGCCAGACTATTGCTGATTCTAGAAGACTCAGACTCAGAGCCTATTAAATCCGAAACATTCGACAAGGTTTTCTCGAGCACTTCTACACGTGTTTTAAGGGCTTGAATGGTGGCCTCTTTTTTCTGTCTGTAAGTACGTTGTGCTCGACGGATTTGGAGTCGCCTCTCCTGGAACAGAGTCAGCGGTGGTCTACGAAGTACAGTACTCTCTCTTCTTCCAAGCAAAAAAACAATCTGGATGTGATACCTCAATGGCGGCCGCATCTTTCGCCGTCTCCAGTCTAGGTCGACCTCGTTTGCGCGATTGACCCACAGTCACGGTCTTCTCCGAGTTGTCTGGTCTAACAGGACGCGGGCCTGACTTGCCCTCCGATGACGGTTTAATCTCAATCTTTTCATTCTCGATCGAAGGTAGACTGGGTAGGCTGTCCGGAGTCTCGAATTCAGGTCGATGTTGGTGTTGTGGTTCGTCCAGCTCGAGATATGACCTGGTCGATAACATATCCGGCGACAAGCATAAGCCCGGTCGCGAATTCTCCAACCTAGACATGAGCAAGTGTTATGAGGATAATCGAAGGGATTTGGTCGATGGTCAACTATCTTGATATCGATCGTGAAACTTGATGAAAGCAAAGAGAGGAATGATACGACGTCCATATTGAAGAGGAAACACGATGGCTACGTTGAATTGTTGAATAATCGCAAATGAGAGAGACCTCGGCACTGCCCGAACCGTCCTGCACCACATCACATCATGCAGCAACCCACGAGCTAAGGGATTTTTTCTTCTATGATCTCCCTCAAGCTGCTTAGCTGCAGCTGTCATCGCTTAATTTTCAGAATTTGTCTCTACCCCAGGCTTGATTTGGTCGTTTCGGAGAGACGTTTTAGTACTATGTACGGGGACATCCTCCAGTCTACTAAGCCACAACCAGAGTCTTCACACATTCCACTTCAGGAACATCGTCTCCTTTCGTCAGTCAGCTGGGATGTGGATACCTCAGATCGCTCATTTTGATTCGGTTCGGTGTGAAATCCACAAACTCAGATCTTACCCCAGTGGGTCTTCTGGTACAAAGGCAAGGCAACGGACGTGCCGGCACGGCCTCGACATCCACTCCGAGCACCTGCGGGCGATCTAATCGGAGTCCACATTGTAAATAGAGCGAAGTCCGACGCTCCATCGTTTCTGACCTCCGTGCTAATCGCCATTGGTTCTGAGCTTGGGGATCATCCTGTCTGTGTGTTCCATCCCCCACTTGTGATGCTTCCAACCGAGGCCTTGGTGTGAAATTTTGAAAGGAAAACTTGAATCTATATATTTGCCCTATCCCCCCCCCTGTCGTGAATGCGATCGGATCGTCGATGACCATTGATTATTCCGGCGCACTCCAGCTATGACCACCACCTTCCTCCTAGGCTTCGCGGCCGCTGCACTGGTCCTACAGATCATTCGCGTGCTGGTCAACTCCTGGCAACATGCCCGCAAAGCACGAAGCTTGGGCTGTGGCAGTTTACCACGCTACCCGTGCTCTGATTTTCTTGGAATCGGAAATTTGAAAGCTAGTCTCGCCGCAGACAAGGCCAACATTGTGCCTCAGCTCTCTGAGAACCGTGTACAGACGATCAGCAATATTGAAAACCGCTATGTGACGACATTCATCATCCGGAACCTCGGTCGCGATCTTCACTTCACCATCGATCCCAAAAACATTCAGGCTGTGCTAGCTACGCAATTCAAAGACTTCGAGCTTGGCGAGGTTCGTCGCCGAAGTATTCACCCCTTATTGGGCACTGGCATTGTACGTCATCCCCGCCACTGAAATAGCGGAGGTTTTGCTTAAGCCTCCTCCCGTCAGAGCTATGTGTGAGGACCAACGAACAATATACTGATACTTCTGTTTGCTCGATCTAGTTTACTGCTGACGGTGATGAATGGTCTCGGTCTCGTGGCTTGCTTCGTCCCCAATTCACCCGTGAGCAGGTTAGCCAGCTGGAGCTGGAAGAAGGCCATGTCCAAAAGGCCATGCAAGCTCTCCCTGTCGCAGCCAATGGATGGACTGCAGCCACCGATATTCAATCTATCTTCTTCCGCTTGACAATCGACAGCGCAACGGAATTTCTCTTTGGAGAAAGCGTGGAAAGTCAACTCGGTGCTCTCAAAGGACTTGACCGAATTGAGGACTCATTCGCCGGCTACTTCGACAAGTCTCAATGGGTCTGTGCCCAGCGATCTCGGTTTGAAAAACTCGCTTTCATGGTTAACAACAAAGAAACTCGACACTCCGATAAGCAAGTCCACGAATTTGTTGACAAGTTTGTTGACCGAGCTCTAAAAACCGCTAAGAATGAGAAATCCGCACCAGTTGATGCCGAAAAGTCTTCGCACTATGTCTTCTTGAACGCTCTGGCCGATGTGACCCAAGATCCAATCGAACTACGCTCTCAACTTCTGAACATTCTTCTGGCCGGTCGCGATACCACCGCTTCGCTCCTTAGCTGGACCTTCCTGATGCTTGCCCGTCACCCCGAAGTCTTCAACAAGCTGCGCGAGACGATCATCGAAACTTTCGGCACTTATTCTAACCCCCAAAACCTGACATTCTCTGCGCTCAAGTCTTGCCAATACCTGCAATACGTCATGAACGAGGCTCTCCGTCTGTACCCCGTCGTTCCATTCAACCGCCGCCAGGCCACTCGCGATACGACTCTGCCTCGAGGCGGTGGCCCGGATGGCGAGTCGCCCGTTTACATCAAGAAGGGCACCGCTGTTGTATACAGTGTCCACGTCATGCACCGCCGCAAGGACCTGTGGGGCGATGATGTCGAAGAGTTCAAGCCAGACCGTTGGGCCAGCCGTAAAGCGGGTTGGGAGTACATTCCCTTCAACGGTGGACCTCGTATTTGCATTGGTCAGCAGTTCGCTCTGACTGAAGCAGGCTACGTGATTGCTCGCCTTCTCCAGCGCTTTGATCAGATTGAAGACGTCAACCCTGATCAGAAGCCCCGTTGGAATCTGACTCTGACAAGTTGTCCCGCCGATTTGGTCACTGTCCGTATGCACGAGGCCGCCGATGCGTGAGATTCAGCTTTGGAACTGTAAAAATGATGTGGATATTGGTTGAATGGCTATTTGCATTCTAAAGGGGTGGAGGCTATTGTGACTGCTTTTGGATTTGCATTTGAGATTGGCCTTGTCCCCATTTATTAACGAACATTTACGACCTTTTTGGGACAAAATCAAATTTACTGTATACTTTAATTCATGTCTTGCTCGGATTTCAGATCGAGCTCCACTTGCTTCTCTTCTAACAACTTATGCCACTGAGTCCTTGGACCAGTTGCGTAGTATTATCCATATGTAAACCCCTAAATTACTGAATTACCTGGGCTGTAGTCCGTGATTCCGTTAATGCACCAATACCGCTGAGGTACTTCAAGGACTCGGGCCTGTTGAGTTTTGGCGGGGCCCAGGAGGCGCTGGAGTGAGATTCAAAGCCTTTCCACGCCATCAATATGTCCGTTTAGCCAGTCTTAGATACTTTGCGCGAGGCTGAAAGGTGTATTGTTCCTTGTGCTGGGAATCTCGAAGCCATAGTCATTGTAGAACACTAATGCTAGTGATTTAATGCTTGTACAAAGTCCCTGTGTTCAGGAATCATAAGCCTCATAGATATAATCCCCAGAAAGATCAAGTTCGCGGCTGAGTAGGTAGAGCTATTTATGCTCACACTAAAAGCATGCTTCCTGACCCCATTGCAGAGGAAAACCCCTCGAGTTGTCAAGTCAATTGCACACAATGAAAGTATAATATGATGGATTCAGAAATGATTGATATCCTTACCGGCTGAAGTTCTCAATATAGTACGTGTCATATTGTGTATCTTACTAAGATCAGAAATTTTCCTGATCAGCTAGCTGGGCCATGGTTGGTGGGATTAGTGGCTGCGACAAGCTTCTTCCCCTTGTTGCTACAAGCGTCAATGGGGCACTAGTGAAACTCCATACACCTTCTGTCGGAGATTTCAGGGTGTATCTCTCTTGAAGTTTGATTGGGCTGTTAACTTACATTGAGATTTAGTACGGCAAAACACTCCTGAGCACTTAAAAGCATGTCGAGTTCTTGATAGACAGTATGATATGAATATTGTTGCAGATTCTGTCATTATGTACACAATGAGCGACCTTTCTGCGTACTAGACTTGCTATAAGTTTTGTTTTAGAAACGGTGAGGATCGGCATTAGAGCAAACTTTGGTGAAGAAATTTCAAATAGAATTCGTTCCATCAAGTGGACACAAACAAAGGTGAATTGAAGCGCACTGGGACTTAGACATCAATGGATGTCCCAGTGGCAAAAGAAGTGAAGATAAAAGGTATAAAAAAAATGTACATGCGAGGATCAAGCCCCAAGAAGAAAGTAATACCCGACCCATCTGAACCATTTCAATTCCCGTTCTATATCCTACAATAGTTCATCCGAGTCCCCAATTATATTATCCATGATTTACAAGCACTGGTGGTAGAAAGGGTTTTGCACAACGCAGGTAAGACCACTTGCGCAAGTGGTGCTACCGGTCCAGTTCTGTCCACCGCACTGGTAGTACTTGGCGACAACATCGCCGCTAGCAACGGGAGTGCTGGTGCTAGCAGGCGAGCTGGTAGAGGATTGGATAGACGAAGGCGCGCTGACGAAGGAGGTCGGGACAGCGGTGGGGACATCGACGGGGATAGCGGACGGGGAGAAGGTTGGGGAAACGATGGGGGCGGCCGATGAGACGGCGCTGCTATCAGGAGAGCTGGAGGATTCAGTTGAGGGACTTGTAACTTCAACTTGAGTGCTTGGGGTGCTGGTAGCAACCACGTTCACGGTGGAAGAGGTGCTAGATGAAGTGCTGGAGCTGACGCTGCTGGTGGTGCTTGCAGCGGCGGTGGTAGAAGCCGAAGATGAACCAGAGTTACTCACGAAGTACTCCTTCAGGATGGGCAGGTAGGTCGAGTAGGCAGGGCCATCAGTTGGCTCCAGGCTGTACATGTAGGATCCCCACCAGGGACCAGCCGACCACCACTCAGCACCCATCCAAACGTCACTGTTGTCAGACATGTAAGAGAGCATGCCCTTGACGGCAGTCTCGCAGTCAGAGTTGACACCACCGGCGAACTCGCCGATGAATCCCTTCTTGTTGTTATCCTTCAGCCACTGAGTGGCCTTGGTCAGGCGCTCCTTGCCAATAGTAGAGCTGACACAGGTCTCCGAGGTACCAGAGCTGTCGGAGTCGAGGTACTGGTGCATCTCGTAGACGATCTTGTCTTGGGAGTCAGTCAGGCCCTTGAGGTTGTCGTTGTTGTCGGTCCAAGACCAAGCACCGCTGTAGGCGTTACCCTCGACGAAGATGTACTGGGTCTTAGCACCAGCAGCACGGATACCGTCAATGGCAGCCTGGTTCAGGCTCAGGACAAGACTCTGGTCCATGTCGTGGTACTCGTTGTCTGATATTATGATCAATATCTGATTTTCGAAGAGAAAAGGTGATTCAACTTACTAGTATCGAAGATGACCTTCTCGTTGGAGGCAAACTCGGTAGCAACGGTCTTCCACCAGGCCTTGAAGTCGGAGGTAGAGGAGATGACATTGCCGGAGCTATACAAATGTGAGTAAGGCATTCATTGAAGATTCAGTGGATGAGGTAGAAAGTCATACTATCTTCCGTAGTTGTGGGGATCGAGGACAGCATAAGCACCGCTGTCGGTGATGAACTTGACAGTCTATACAGAAGGTTGGATTAGTATCAATGCTGTTTTCGCCTCTCCATGAGACTTGACGATGTTCTTCACTTACAGACTTCAGGTCCTTCAGATAGGTAGCATCAAGACTTCCAGTCAGGCTGGAAGGAACCAGACGCTCCATCAAGAAGGGAACACGGAAGATGTTCATACCAGCCTCACGCAGGACCTGGATCTTGGAGTTCACAGGCCAAGTGTAGTCAGTGCCGAGAGTACCGGGGATGTTACCCTCACCGAACTCAGCGCCAGACTCACTGACACCAACCCCTAACTTCTCTCAGCTCAAATGGCCATGATGGATCATGATCGAAATAAGACGTACAGGTGAAACCATTGGCGGCGCGCTTGGAAACGCTACGCTTGTTGGGAATAACATCACGACCACGAGGATAAGCACAGGCCAGGCTAGCAGCGCTGGCAGCCAGAATAACGTTGGTGAACTTCATCTTTGTTGATAAGAGAATGTAGGTCGAACTTGTCGAGAAAAAAAATGATAGTGGAAATGAAGATAAAAAAGAAGGAACCCTAACAAGAAACCAGTTCTTGAAGGCAAATGGAAAAGAATGAATGAATGGATGTGACAAAAAAGCGTGCCAAGGAAAACTCGAAACTGCTGGAGGGCTTTCGGTTTATATAGTCAGTTCTTGTTTTGATGCGGACATCAGACAGTATTTTTCCCTTTGGCTTAGCGTTGTCTATCGAGTATCGTCTGATACAAGTTGTGGGTTCATCATTCAAAGGTCCCGCCAGGCACAGGACCACTATGCATCCTCTTGGCTCATAATGTCAAGACTTTTGTGGAGACGGCTAATCTGGAACTCGTTTTTGCCACGGTTTCTCCGGAAATTGGGATTCGATGGTCTGGCATTCAGGATCAGGGGTATAAACGAGGACCCTGCCGAGACTGATGTTTGGAAGTCTTAGAAGCCACTAGATCAGACACGAACGGCCTGGAACGGTCATAACTTGATTATGCGGTGAGATATACAATATAATTTCATCAAGATTCCCAATAGTTAGGAAATTAGCTCGTTGACTAGGGCTTGTAGAGGTACCCGGTCCGTGATGAGGCTGGCGCGGAGTGGAGTCGAGGGGTGAGGGTCCACAAGGAATTCAATGTGATTTCGACTCTGTTCTGGAAAGCCACTTTGTAGGTGGAATAATGAAAAGAAATTGTTCCGGTACGTTTGTGGATTCGGTTTTTCCCTTGTTGGGGTTATGGCCGAGGCGTGAAGGGCACTGGGTAGATGAGCGATCCTTAAGATGAAACATGGCGGAGCGTTTAGCATGACAGCCCGGTGAATGCGCTAACAATGTAAGGTCCAGCTTGTTTCGGAATGCCCTTTACCAATCGGTACATGATGTTCTAGTGTGTTCGGGTTGATCTGTACTTTTTTTCATTAGAATTGCAGGTTCCTCTGCGTCTCAGAAAGATCAGGATGGTTTTTCTGCCGCGTCGTCTACTTGCGATCTACAGATTTGTATCAGTATGCCTCTTAAAAGTGTCCAGGTGTTTTAGTTATAACTAGAGCAACGGGAGGCTACTTCGACTGTACCAGCTGATTGCCATAGATAAAGCAGAATCTTACCTACTGCTATGTAGGCCTAGCTGGAGGAGAAATTAGTATCATGACACACGATATAGTATGTTGTATGGGTGGAGTAAAGAGTAGTCCTATAGAATTAATACTAGGTCTATGACCGGGCCCGTATACTATGTATAATGGGCAAATGACATGTCATCTTCTCATTCATCCGTCAGATCTTTCATGCAGGGTCATCACTTTATAGCACATTAAAGTCTAGAATCACGGTGGCTACGGACATTACTGTCGCAGCCGGCTAATTGCTATGGCTCCACGTGGAATTCAAATGATCGATCGCCCTGACCGATAGGCACAGCATTCACTTTTTCATCGTAGAGTGTTCGCTCAAAGTATCGAACCCGGCCATCCGGCTGTGCCAAGAGGATGGTTTGCTTCTGCGTTCCATAAGGTCCGGAGGAATAGTTTTGGTCATAGGGTCCGCCGGTGGTCGGCTTGGCTTTGTCCTCAATACGGGCTGCGGCTGTCTGCTCTGTACTTTGATCCGGATCTTCGTCTGTGCCAATTACAGGAACAAAGATACTTTCGCGCAGAAGTTTGATGTAAGTATCGAGTGATTGTTTCTCTCCATGAAGTCGAGGTAAGGTGTCGGTGCTCAATACGGCGAGCAAGCGCTCCAACAAGGCATCTTCGTCTTCTTGTGATTGGGCATGAGCTTCGATGGCTTCTTGCATCAGTCTCTCTCCATCAAGGATCTTTGGCCATGACCGATCATCAACGCTGGTATTGCTGAGTCCTCTTGTTTGATTCCTCTCACTGGCGACCCAGGTGATATGGTCCATATCGGAAGATCGATTCGAAACAATAGCCAGTGGCTCGTTGATATGGCCACAGATTAAACTAAATCCACCAACCTGTTTAGCCTCTGGGCTAGCAACCATCGCTTGCACAAAATCATGGGTGGTTTGGCGCTCATTTGGGGGACTCATAAGCCAGCTGTTGACAATTCTACCCCGACTGTATTGACCGATAGCCTCGCTCGCTTTATCTTCTCGATAGTTCGTGAGCACTGCTACTTTGCCTTGTTTGGTGATACCCATCCAGGTGCCATGGGTAGCCCGCGCCAAGTCGCGTGATCCGAGGACAAATGAGGATGGCTCTGGCCACCAGTCGGGGGAGGAGGTCGGGCGATGGAGGAATTCCTAGATGATGAGCAATTCGATCATAGATTGTGTATAGAGTCTAGCAGGATGCGTACATCTCGATTGTCAATTATGATGAGAGAATAGGCCGGGTGGTGCGTTGAGACCAGGGCGATACACATTGTTTAGTTCCGAGGTCCCCAAGTTGTGATGTCTGCGGGGAAACGAGGATGAAATGCGGGGTGGAATAGGAGGGCGAAAAGATTGTCGACACGGCGGATGGGTTTTGCAAGATTCAGGATAACGTTTATCAGTAGATCAGAAGTAGATGTTTACACAAGACCGAGGGAGTTGAAGGAAAGTTGAAGGAAGTGAAAGACCCCGGGCGTGTCATACAACAAGAAGCTCGGGCATCGGGTGATTGGGCCGATTTCGAGCTCCACTAAGATGTTGGTCGGTCCAACACAGAGTCTCCAGGTGGATTGAAGGTATACTGTATAAGTCAATGATAGAATCCATTCGGAGTCCTCCTCTCCAAGAAAGAAATCATCTTCATTTTCTACAGTTTCTCCCCCGCGTTCTGGCGTGACGTCAGGACGAGCCGTTGATCCGCTGAGAAGCGGTCGAAAAGGTCATGCTTTGCTTCAGCTGAAATGGAAGCCTGCGGTGGGCCTTGTCTCTCTCTCTCTCTCTTTTTTTTTCATTTACCCACCTTTCCTTTCTCTGTTCTTTCGTGGCTTCTTCGTGTTCTTTTTCTCCTTTATTTCGAAAGGTGAAAATAGCCTAAACAAACCCTGATTCGAGCTGTGTTAGTCTGTTTCGAAGGCGTGGAGGGGGAAGCTTCTTGTTTGATCCTCCACCGCTTTGCTGACCCTTCGTGAATCTCTTTTTTTTTTGGTGGAATATCACAAGGGCAGCAACATCCCTCTAACAGTCATCATGTTCGGAATTATCGCGGACTTAATGTCGTGAGTACTTTCTCTTTTCTTGCACAGTTCTGGACAATGCATGGCTAACAAATTCCTCGCAGCTCTGTGATTACCATCCTCTTCCCCATTTTCGCATCTTACAAGGCTCTGCGCTCTGCCGATCCCTCCCAGCTTGCACCATGGCTAATGTATTGGGTGGTTCTGTCAGTCATTCTCCTGGCTGAATCATGGACCGTCTTTATTATCGGATGGTATGCTTTGCGTCTTTTCTACGTCGTTATGAGAAAAAAAAGGAACTTTTGACTAAATTGTGTGATTTCCTCATACAGGTTCCCATTCTATAGCTGGATTCGCCTCTTCTTCATGTGCTATCTTGTCCTACCACAAACCCAGGGAGCTCGCCTTCTTTATCAAGATTATGTGGATCCGTTCCTAACGCATCATGAACGGGAGATTGAAGAGCTAATCGGTCGTACCCATGAACGTGCCAAAGCACTGGGCCTCCAATACTTTTATATGGCCATTGACTTAATTCGGGAGAAAGTGATGGGTCTTCCGCCACAACGTCAACCCCCTCCACCCCCGCCGGGTCCTGCTTCTTATGCGCAGTCCTTGTTATCCCGATTCAACCTACCTACTGCTACTGGTGCTACCCCTGCCGCGCCTGCTGCCTCGAATGATTGGTATTCGGTTCTCAGTTCGACCTTGGGCTCCATGACTTCGGCGGGCAAGTCCCGCGAGGCGCGAGAGGAGGAACTATCAGCCAGTGGCACCCTTCTACAACGACATCTACAGAGTATGTCCAGCACGCAAAAGGCCGATTACATCTCGGCGCAACGCCAAGTTTTGGATCATCTGCGGTCGACCTTGATGCGAGAGGAGCAAACCATGGGTCGCGATGATCGTGAGACAGACGATTTGGCATATGGAGGACCACTGAAGAAGGATCACAGTGATAATTCATTTGATGTGGTAGATGATGATGATTTAGGCAGTCGGACGTCACGACGAACTAGTGGATGGGGAGGTTGGCTTGGAAATGACCATGACTCGTCGGGCTCGTCCAATACTGATCACGCAGGACGGAGTACCGGTTATGAACGGTATTGAGAAAGCAAAATGCTTTGAGCAATGTCAGAATCCTCCGGTAACAGTTCTCTTCCCAAAAAATGAGAAATTTGCTATAGCATACTTTGTTTGTTGAGAATTTGATGGCCTGTTGAAGTGAATCAAATTGCAAGAATTACTCTGGGATCTGTCCCGGTTCGGGTAGTAGTAAGTAAGTGTATTAACTGGCTAGTTATCCATAGTTAGTACTAACAAGTGGTTAGTCGTAACTACTAGTTTGCACTATGTAGTTTATATACACTCTTTGTACGGAAGTAGACATGTATGCCATATAACTCGCCAAGCATCCAATAATTTAAAAAGAAGAGCAGTCCAATTACTTGTACCTATAAATTAGGTAAGTAATACATCCCACTTGTTATTCTATCAAAGTCAGGACATTTATCCCCCATTAGTTGACCTAGTCAGATTTGACAGCCGAGGAGTGGAGTCCCACACTGATGTCGCCCCGAATCAATGCGGACCGGGGGAATTTGGTGCATTTGGTACATATTGTATGTAGATTATTACATACGGAGTAAAAGTATCGAATGTTCGGGCAGACGCAAGGCGCACGGAAGGCCATCATCGATCCTAGGAATGCATGGTATCCCTTTTGAGATCCCATAGGGGAGGGGGGGGATCTACTAAGAATGTGAATATGAATAGAATAATCTGAGTAGATATATGCTATTGTCTATGGAGTATTATCTACTGCTTTGAAATACTTGTACTGTATATATTATTATATAGTATATAATAATGGACTGTCGGACGGGGCTCTGTGGCAAAGTGGGAGAAATGGGGGAGATCCACTCACGAACAATGAGTGATTGTACAGATGATGAGAAAGAAAAAAAAAAAAAGAGTCAAAGTGATAGTCATGAGTCAATCTAATAAATATACGAGCAGAGTGTATCAATAAACTAGTAAAATAATCATAGTTGGGCCGTAGAATAGTCATAATAGTACACGGTCATCATAATAGAGAAGATGTCATCTGTGGCGTGTAGATAGTCCATCTGCCCTTCAACCCCCCTTCCATTCTCCAACTTCTTCTTTTCCTCCCCTTTTTCCTCCGTTAATTCGTGAGGATTCATTAGAGTAGCTTGTCTATTCTCAAAAAGTAAGTCCTTTTTTTCATTTCATTCATTTCCTCTATTCACTTCTCTCCTCCCTGCTCATTTCCGCTTGATGTGAACCTCCACAAATCGCCCACCCAAATTTTCCCACCGAAACAACTTTTTTCCTCGCTGGTTTTTTTTTCCTCCCTTCAACCCACACAACTTTGTTTCTAAACAATCACTTCCTGGGGACCAACTGCGCTGCATTTCATTCTGCTGCGTTTTGCTGGTCTGGTCTTTTCATTTTTTTTTATCTTTTGATTTGACCACTTTTTTTTTCCTATTTGCCCTTCCATCTCCCCCTCTAACCTTTCATAGGTTTGGATGTGGCTTTTTGTCGAGATTCTTTCGCATCTTGACATCACCCTCACTTTCTCGACTTTTTTTCGAGCCCAACCAAAAAGCGACTTGATTTAGAAAAAAGAATAAAACAAAAAGTCGCCAAATCCTTTTATTCCTTTTCCCTTATCTCTACGCATCGGACGTGGATACCACCTGTCTAATGACCTCGAACCCTCCTCAGTCGGGCGTTCAACAAGGACAGAGCACCGCTACCTCCCCTTCCAACCCGACCAACAACAACACCACTACATCCTCGTCCAACACTTCCCTGGCTGCCTCTACTTCGGCATCAGCCAGGTCTTACGCTAACGCCGCCACGAAGAAGTCCGCGACGGACTCAACCGCCGCTCCCGTCACCGTGGGTGGCTCGGCGCAACATGGGAAGTCGACTTCTTCAGCATCTCCTGTGAACGGCAACCCCATGCAAACCCAACAATCCCAGCAGGCCAACACCTCGGGTGTGACCATTGTCAATGGCGCCCCAACCGCTCCGGCCGCTGCTGCTTCTGCTACGACTACTCCTGCTGCTGCTGCTGCTCCCCAGGGCGATCACTCTCGCAAGCCCTCCGTGACCATCACCTCCGCTGGTACCTCCGGATATATGCCTAACGGTGGCTCTGCGAGCCGTCCTCAGAGTCTTCAGTTTGGTTTCGCCAACCCTCAGAGCTCACCAAACATGGGAAATCCTGCTGTCCTCGCCAATAACCAGTCGCAGCCTGGTCTAGGTGCTCCCTCGACCAACCCGCGTGTCACTTCGCCGCAAACTTCGCCTTCGCCTATCCCCCAACCTGCTTCCAGTGGTGGTCGTCCACCCCCATCGACTTATCAGGGTCAAGGAAACGTTCCCAACTTCGGTAGCTTTGGTGAATCTGGTGATAACAACGTAAGTTGCATTTATCCTCCTTTTCTTTCCCCCTCCTCTTTCAAAATCTTTCTTCCTCTTTTCTGTCGTTGAAATGTGGTGTGCGCGATGACGCATGGGAAAACGCGGGAACGCGACCGCGCTGGAAA
>Ga0209673_1000584_pt1 | contig 57616 bp, 49 predicted proteins | sample AraplaCol_mMS_r2_2_FD_184274 | JGI IMG/M metagenome (GOLD analysis project Ga0209673, IMG submission 184274) | Arabidopsis root microbial communities from North Carolina, USA - plate scrape MF_Col_mMS_r2 (SPAdes) (version 3) | ecosystem: Host-associated > Plants > Roots > Endosphere | place... | reverse complement strand
AAGCGGCCTTTTGTGTTAAATTATATCTCGCGGGGTGGAGCAGCCCGGTAGCTCGTCAGGCTCATAACCTGAAGGCCGCAGGTTCAAATCCTGCCCCCGCAACCAAATCCCACACAGACCGCCATACACACTGATACAAAAAGCCCGCCTCGTGCGGGCTTTTGGCGTTTCCAGATGGAATTAAGCCAAGGCTTCAGCACTCGCCCCAGAGCCCATGGCAGCGTGGAAACGGAAAAATGTGTCGTGCCGGAACTGTCGGACCGCCTTTCCGCACCATGGCAAAAAGTCCTCAATGCAGACGCGGTCGGCGTCGTTCGCTGAGCTGCCGTCCCCGGTTCCAGCGGGCGATGGTTTCCGGCACGATGTCCGTCTTGCGGGCCGCCGGCTCGGCACATTCGCGAATGCGTTCAAGCGCCGCACTTGCCTTGGCGGCATAATCCAGTGCGGCCGGATCGTCCGAATGCACTCCCTGGATCGCAGCGAAGACGGCTTCTGCTTCAGCCAGCCGTCTGCTGGCAGTAAGGGCGATGCCACGCTTGTAATGCGCCTGGATGAGATGCGGCCCGATCTCGCCGACCTGGCGGAAAGTCTCTGCGGCCTGGTCATATTGATGCAGGGCAAGCTGCGTGTCGCCAAGCCGCATCTGGATCGGTGTCGGATCGGGCGCTCGCTCGGTGAGCGCGTTGTAGGCAGTCAGTGCCTCCGTCAGCTTGCCGCGGTCGAACAGCAGATTGGCAAGGCCGAATTCCGCGCCGGTATGGCCGGGAGCCGATTGCAGGACCTGGTTGAAGGCAATCTCCGCCTTACCGCGGGCGCCGTTGCGGTACATATCGAGCGCCTGTTCATAGACGAAGCGAATGCTGCGCGGGTTGAGCACGCCATGCAGGTTCTGGCCGTTGCGGGTGCGGAACAGGGTGCAACTGATCCGCCGTTCCTCTACCCCGAACATATATTTGTAAGGTTCGTTTCCGCGCAGGAAGTCATAGGTCTTGAAACCGTCCTCGATCGCCCGCCGGATGCAGTAGCCATGCAGGATGAGGCCGGGAGACGGCGTCTTCCAGTTCTCGTCGCGGCCGGTGATATAGAAGAGGATGGCCTTCTTCTGCCGGTCGACGATATTCGCCAGCGCGCCGAGCGGCTGGTCGCCGTACCACAAGACCGGCACGTCGAGATTGCCGCTGTTGAAGCAGTCCATCAGCATCTCGCGCGTGGTGACGATTAGCCGCTCGGTCCGCTCCGCACCCTTGCGGGCGCTCCATTTGATCCGCCAGAGATTGAAGAGGATGTTGAGGTCGCGATCGATGGTCTCGGGGGTTGCCATGGTGATCCGGTAGATATCGTCGCCTTCGACCTTGCGCAGGAACCGCCGGAGCTTCTGGCGTGTCTGGCTGCTCATGCGCTGTTCGAGATAATCGTCGAAGCTTGCCGGCAGCGGGACGATCGGGCAGATCGTGTTGTCGATGTTCTCGCTGTTCATCGGCGAGCTGTCGCGAAACATCACCTCCGGCCCTTGCAGCGCCTCGATCATCTTCTCACGCCGGCCCGCTGGGCCGCTGAAATATTCGATCTTCAGATCGGTCCAGTTCTGATGTTTGATAAACGAAGCAAAACCGGCAATGGCATGATGCTCGTAATCCGGCCTGACGATGAAGCCGGTGTAATCGGCCGCAAAATTCCCGGCCATTATGATTTCGTCGTAGAAGAGCCCGGTCTTCTCGTTCAGATGGGTGATGAGGCGCAGCGGAAAGAAGGCGACATAAGGTGCTGCGGGATCGCGCTCGCGAAGGGCAAGGATGAACCAGCGGCGCCGGCGAGAGAGATAATTCTTCAGCCAGATCCAGGAGAGGAAATGCTGCGCGTCGGGATCTTCCATGAAGACCCGATCCCAGTTGTCGCGTAGCGCCTCGAACCCGGCAATAGTGTCGATAACATCTATGCGCATGTCCGCCCCCCAATACCCCATACGTCACTCGGGAGGTTTCATTCTAATGGGAAACACCGATCTTCAAATAAACCGTCCGGATGATTTGCAGGGCTTAAATATGATTAGTCCTGAGCCGGCGCTTAACCCAAAATCGAAGTCGGTTTTCAGTAAAGATCACATATCAATTCAAAGACATAGAGCGCGATGCCCCTGTCGAATGCGACGCTTCAATCTATCTCGCCCGAAAGTGTGCAACGGTTTTGGAAAGAGATACTCGTAAGAGTTACTCAGAGCTCGCCGGCGATCCTCGGGCTCGCATGGATGAAGGCCCAGAGCGTCCGGCTGATGGCGACGATTTCGGCGATCGACTTTTCCAGAAGGTCGAGCTCGCGCGCGTCCATCTGCTCGATCTTGCCATAGCGGATCTCCTTGTCGTCCTCGACCAGCCGCATCAGCTGCGTGCTGGAGATCTCTCCCTTTTCGTCGAAGGAATAGATGCAGTGATTGTATTTGTTGCGTGTCTTGGATTCCTTCTTCAGCCGCGACATGGCTGAAAGGATCGCCTTCCGGTCGGAAGCTGAGGTCGAAGCGAGCTTGGCAAGCCGTTCGATGAGATCGATCCGGGCGCGCGTCGTATTGAGCGTCAGGAACACCACGATCGCCGCATCCTTTTCGACCCGGAGAAGATGGGCGATGATGTAGATCAGCAGGCTTTCGGTATTCGTCCAGACATAGTTCAGGCGGCCGACCCGCAACAGGACATCGGACATCGCCGCCATGCTCTACCCTTTCTCCCCCTGAGGGGACGACCCATCCCCAAGGGGATGATACGTGCCGACATTATATCAGAACAATGGACGAGGCCGTCATATTGCCGGACCGCTCCCTGCCTGATTGCGAGTGATCAGCGTTCCTTGAAAGCCCGTGACATGCTGTCGGTGATTGGTTTGCTCAGATATTCGAAAAAGGTGCGTTCCGACGTCTGGATCAGCACTTCTGCTGGCATGCCGGGAACGGGATGGAAATTGTGCACTCGGGAAATCTCGGAATCGGGTATTTCGACGCGGACGATATAGACGTCCTTGACCGAGACCCCGGAACTTTCCTCGATCGAGTCGGCCGAAACGTAGAAGACCCTGCCTTGCAGCACCGGCGTCGTGCGCCGGTTGAGCGCCGTCAGGCGGATCGAGGCTGTTTCTCCCTCGTGCAACTGATCGATGGAGGTACGCAGCACCTGCGCCTCCAGGATCAGCGGCACATGCGCCGGCAGGATTTCCATGATCGGCTTGCCGGTCGTGATGACGCCGCCGGCGGTATGAAAATAGGAGCGCACCACTGTGCCCGTCACCGGTGAGCGGATGGTGGTGCGTTCGAGCACGCCGGCAGCCTCGCGCATCTGTTCGCGCACGCTGTCCAGATCGGATTCGGCGGTTTCGAGCGCATCGAGTGCCGCCTGTTTGTTGGAGTTGACGGCGATGATGGCTTCCTGGCGGAATTTGGCGATCTCCGCCTCGCTCTCGTTGAGCTCGCCGTTCAGGCGAGAAATATCGCCCATCGCATCGGCGATCGCCCGTTCGATTGCCAGGAGATCCGTCTTGCGCATATAGCCGACCTTGACCAGGCGCGCCTTGGAATCGCGTTCCTCGGTCAGCAGCGCCAATTGTCTCTCGAAGGATTCGCGTTGGCCTTTATAGCCGCCGAACCGGTATTCCAGCGACTTGATGTTTTTCTCGATCAGATTGAGCTGCTCTTCGAGCTTGATCTGCTTGCTGTGGAAGACGACGTTCTGGCTCTGGATGATCGCGTTGATGTCTGGATCACTTGCTTCCTTCATGACGATATCGGGAACCTGGAATTCCCGCAGGCCCTGCGCTTCGGCACGGAGCCTTGCTACGACGGCTTCCAGGCGCAGGCGCCGAAGCTGCAGCATCCGTTCGTTCGAGCGGGATGCTGTCGGGTCGAGGGTCAGCAGGACGTCGCCTTCCTTCACCGTGTCGCCCTCGCTGACGCGCATCTCCTTGATGATGCCGCCTTCCAGATGCTGGACGATCTTGTTGTTGCCGGTCGCAACGAAGCTCGCCTGGGCAATGACGGCCGAGGCGAGCGGTGCCGTCGCAGCCCAGAAGCCGAACCCGCCGAACGAGGTGAAGAGAACCGTCAGGCCGACGATGCTGTGCACGCGGATCGAGCGCGGCACGTCGCTATACCATTCGAGCTGCGCCGGGCCTGATGTCTCCCGATTTTTGCGTCCCATGTCGTTCACCCTTCGATACGCGGTGCTTGTTGACCGTTATTGCCGTTGTTCTTGGAAAGCGCCTGCAGCACCTCGATCCTTTCCCCGAACATGGCGACAGTGCCCTCCTTGAGCACGAGGATCTTGTCGACGCATTGGAGAAGGGCGGGGCGCTGGGTGATGGTGACCGTGGTGATGCCCTGCTTCTTGGCGTGGATCAGCGCCTTGGCAAGCGCTGCCTCGCCCTGGGTATCGAGGTTCGAATTCGGCTCGTCGAGAACGACGAATTTGGGATTGCCGAAGAAGGCGCGGGCAAGCGCGATGCGCTGCTTCTGGCCGCCCGAAAGCGGAGCGCCGTCTGCCGCCACGATGGTTTCATAGCCCTGCGGGAAGCTTGCGATGAGCTCGTGCACGTCGGCGAGCACTGCTGCCTCGTAGATCTGATGATCGTCGACGTCGTCGCGCATGCGGCAGATATTGGCTTTGATCGTACCGGGAAAGAGCTGCACGTCCTGCGGCAGGTAGCCGATGCTTTCGCCGAACTGACGCTGATCCCAGTTGCGCAGATCCATCAGATCGAGGCGCACATTTCCCGATGTCGGAACGATCGAGCCGACGAGCATCTTGCCGAGCGTCGTCTTGCCCGATCCGGAATTGCCGATGATCGCAAGCGATTCCCCCTTCCTGAGCGAGAAGGAGATGCCGTTGAGAATGACCTTCTTCTGTGGCGGCGGCACGAAGAGAATGCGCTCGACATCGAGCCGGCCTTCCGGATTGGGAAGGCGCAGGCGCGGGAAGTTCAAGGGAGAGTTCAACAGCAGTCCCTTGATCCTGCCATAGGCGGCTGCCGACCGGTTGAATTGGTGCCAGCCTTCGATGGCGCCTTCGATCGGCGCCAGCGCGCGTCCCGAAATGATCGAGGCCGCAATCACCATGCCGCCCGTCAATTCTCCGGCGAGCGACAGATGCGCGCCCCAGCCGAGCAGGGTAACCTGGGTAATCATGCGGCAGGCCTTCGATATGCCCGAGAAGATAATGTTGCGGTCCTGAGCCTCGACTTGCGATTTCAGCGAGCCCGCCGTTTCCCGGCCCCACATCTTCACCGCCTCGGGGATCATCGCCATGGCGTTGATGATTTGCGAATTGCGCGACATGGAATCGAGATGGAAATTCGCCCGGCTGAGATAGCCGTTGGATTCGGCGAATTGCCGGGCGGTGAATTTCTGATTGAGATAGGCGATGAAAAAAAGCACCGCACAGCAGACCATGATGATGATGCCGAGATGCGGATGCACGAAATAGACGACGACCACGAAGAACGGCATCAGCGGCGCATCGAGAAATGCGATCAGCGTGCCTGACGTCACGAAGCCGCGCAGCAGCTGCAGGTCCTGCAGCGTCTGATAATCCTTGCCGCTGCCATGCAGCGACGCCCTCGCCGCAGCGCTGAGGATCGGCGCGCCGAGCTGTACTTCGAGCTCCACCGCGGTGCGCATCAGGATGAAGCGCCGCACCGAATCCATGAAGGCCTGCAGCAGCACGGCGCCGAGCACGGCGATCGAAAGCATGACGAGCGTGTCGATGGAGCGGCTGGTCAGCACCCGGTCGGATATCTGGAAGAGATAGAGCGGGATCGCCAACAGAAGCACGTTGATGGCGATCGTGAACATCATGACCACAGCCATGTTGCGTCGGACCGCCGCCATGCCGCGCGAGAGGCTGGCGGCGAAATTCACAGGCTCACTGCGCTTGTGAAAACCGCCGCCACTTCCCCCGCCCCCGCCCGCGCCGCCACCGGGATCGGAATCCTTGCCGGTTCCGCCGCCGCCGGTGCGCAGCCGTCTGTCATTCTCGCTGATCGGACCGCCCTCGCCTTCGATCGTCTTGCCGAAGGGCATCGTCGGGTTCGATTTGAGCTCGGTCGTCTCTTTCGGCAGTTCAGGCGCCGCCCGCGCTTCGATCTGCGGTTGGGCGGGTGCTTCCGCCGGTTTTGCTGTGGCCGGGGCCTGCACCACCGCGGCGAAAGGCGCCGTTTCCGCGGCCGAAGGTTTCGGCGAGGCTTCCGGCATCACCACCTTTTGCGCAAGGGGTGGCGGCGCTGTGTCTTCGCGCGCCATAGCGGCAGCCTCGCCTACTGCAACTTCGGCCGTCTTCTTGCCGCCTTCGGTCGATGAAGCAGCGGCGCCGCTGAGCCTGCGAAGGTTCTCGACCGCCTCGTCGATCGCAGAGATGCACAGATTGGCCGGCGCCGTTTCCGAAGGGGCAGCGGAGGGAATATTGCCCGACCTCAGATCGAGAGCGCTGCCTGCTGCAAAAACTTGTTTCGAAATCTGGTTCATCGTGGTTCCTTCGCAATACTTAAGGTCACGCGACCATGGCTTGCATTACGTCGGCGGGGTGCGCCGACGACCATGAAAGATCATGCCCGGCATTGATGACGCCATCGGCGGAACAGCCGGCCGTGGGATCGTCGTCATCGAGAAAGGCGATGACTTCGTTGGCGAGCCTGTCGTCGGCTGACTGCGGCTGCGTCGCATCATGCTCCACCAGCCCGCCTTGAATGAGGATGGCGTCTGAATAGAGCTGGCCTGCCAGATAGGTGGTCTGGCCGAAACTGTCGTAGTCGACGATCTCGGCGATGTTGATGACCGCATTGCTGCCGGTGTCGATCGTCACCGTCGCATCGGGATTGTTGCCGAGGAGCGTCGCCGCCGCCTGGGTCACATCGTCGGAATCGCCGAGGATGCTCACCTGCTTTATGATCGTCATGTCGTAGAGATTGCCGGTGATGTAGAGCACGTTGAGGCCGGCATATCCCTGAAAATTCACATCGAACGACAGCCCCTCCGGCATATTGGGATCGCGATCTTCGATCGCCTTCTGCGCTTCGATCATATAGTCCGGCATGGCCTCGAACGGGGTGCCCGTCCCGACATTGTGGATCGAGGCGAAATTCCAGATCAGGTTGTTGCCGGTCTGGATGTCGGCGCCCGGATCGACGCCGTCTTCCGCCCGCACCCAGTCATTGTCGTAGAGCAGCGAGATCTGCGTGATGCTGTTGATGTCGAGCACATTGCCGCCGATGATCACCAGGTCATACTGCATGCCCATCCCGAAAAAGGAGGATAAGTTGATGGAGGTATTGCCACCCGTCAGAACCGTGGCTTCGGATCCCGAGGTGGTGACCGTCATCGTGTCGTTGTCGCTGATGAAGTGATACTGCTCGATCCACTGTACGAAGGAGACGTCGCCATCGATGACGTTGACGCGCCAGCTGTTCGGGAATGTCGGGTCGGCAGCATCGGTGTCGGCGTGGCTCGATGCTGCGAAGGTGCTGTTTTCGAAGACGGCGATATTCTTGGCGATCGTTCCCGCCTCCTCGGCCGAATGGCCGGATGAGCGCAGCGTCGAGGCGATCTCGTCATTATCGCTGTAGACGAAGGCCTGGGAGACCGCGTCGATCTGGTGGTAATTGCCCATGACAGCGGTGACCGAGGTGATGACGCCGGTATTGATCACCGAGGCGATGTTGACCACGAAATTTGCGCCGGCGGTCACATCAAGGCTGTTGCCGCTGGGATCTGTCTGCTCGACGGATGAATTGCTGTCGTCAGCTTCTTCCTGGAGCTTGGCGAGACCGCGGTCGGGCAGGAAGTCGTCGAGGACGGGGATGTCGGCTTGACGTTTGCCATTGACATAGATGATGGGGTCGTCGCCCACCAGATCGGTGGTGACGAAATGATGCGTCGGGTCGGTGCTGAGCGAGGTTGTTCCGCTGTCCTCGGTATTCTGGGCATTCTGGATATAGGTTTCGATATCCTCGGCAATCTTCAGCGCGCCATCATAGGTATCAATCCGGTGCAGGCTCGAAAAAGGCGTGAAGATCTCGGCCTTGGCGCTGAAATCCGCGAGCCGTTCGATGACGAAACTCGTGTCGCGAGGCGCATGGATGCCATTCGTCATGTCGAGATAGTCGTCGTCGTAGAGAACGTTGACCTGAAGGACATGGCTGATAGCCGAGCCAGGCCCGGCAAAGACGGTCAGTTCCGGCTCATCCGACAGCACGATATCCGTAGGATCGCCGAAATGCGGTAGCGGGATGTCCTTTGCGGCGATCGCCGCCAGCTTCTCAAGGCTTTCTTCGAGGACGCGGCCTACATGGCGCGTCGGACCATATTCGATCTCGTAACTGCCGCTTTGGTAAATGACGCCCGGATCGTAGTCCTTGAGCTGGAAATCGGAAGAAAAGGCGGCGGTAAAGGCATCCTGATCCGGCAGAGCCGGTCCATCCGCGCCGGGTCCTGCCCCTTCGGCATAATTGGTGCGCAACCTCATCTCGTCGATCGTCATCTCGAAGACACCGATGAAATGCGCAATGATTTCCGAAATCTTCTCGATATGCATGGTTCGGCCCTCCCATTCGAAATGACGATCGGCCTTATCAGGCGCCCCTCGTTGGGAGCCGTGGTGTGGTCGTCAAACCGTTTTCAAGCAGTCAAACTGCACCGGCCGGAGCCGGTGCAGTTCGTCTTGGTCGTTGGAGGTCAGTGTCAGGTGCCGGTATCCTCGCCGACGTCGGAGACATGAGAATTGCCGCCGATGACGCTGGAGTCGACTGTATTGCTGAGCAGGTTCGCACCCTGAACGAGCTCGAGGTGGAAGCCGGAATTGGCAAGGATTGCCGAAGCATCGGCCGTGCTCGAGCCGCTGGCATCGTCGCCCGCCTTGAGGTCCCAGCCCTTGCCGTCCATCTCAATGCCTTCGGCACTGTCGGCGTGACCGGCGTCCGCCTTCAGGTGGTTGTCGGCGCCGCCATTGTCCATCTTGATGTTCCAGGCCTGGTCCTGGTCGGCCAGATGGTTTGCCTGGACGGCACTGAAGCCGCTGTCATTGCCCTCGCCGGACAGCGAATTGTTCAGGATGCTGTCGACGTCGAGCGTGAAGGAGAAGTCGTCCCCGAGATTGAAGGTGAGGTCGTGGCCGGCAACGCCGAGGTTGTCGAAGTCCTTGACGTCCTCGATCACGGCGAAGTCGGTGTCCGTCTTGTTGAAGCTGTCGGAGGTGTTGTTGCTGTCGGAGACCGTCTTGGTATCCGTATCCGTGATGGTCTTGATATCGGTGTCGGTCACGGTCTTCGTGTCGGTATCCGTGATCGTCTTGGTGTCGGTGTCGTTGTCGCTGTACGACTTGCTGTCATAGCTCCAGTCGTAATCGGTTTTGGTGTCGGTGTCGGTGATCGTCGTGGTCTTGACGCTCGTATCGTCGTCGGACTTGTAGCTCCAGTCATAGTCGTTGTCGCGGTTGTCGCCATTGCTGGCGGAGATTTCGGCCTTAACGTCGACGTCGACGCTGTTGTCCGTATTGTCGCGATTGTCGCCATTGGCGACGCCGACATAACCGGTCGAGCCGTCGTCGACTTCAGTTGAATTGACAGCACTGTTTGCAAAGCCGTCGGCCAGAGCCCCGACCTTCGTGATTTCGGTTTCGTCGCCCGAAGATTTCGGGGGCTTATAGTCGTCAGACATTGCAGTTACTCCAGAAAAAAAACCGGAGCAGCTTTTCGAAATCCCTCTCATCTCAAATGGGATTTTGCTCGCGCTCGCTCCGATGCGGTGAACATCGGCAGATGTATTCGATACTAGTCATCTGCGGGTTTGTCGCGACTTGTTGATCAAATCGATAGTATTGGGAACGTACGTACTCAGTACAATGCCGCACATATCCGACTCCATATCCTGAAGAGGATAAGGAGTATTCAGGTTTTCTTTTAGTTGAGTTGCCATAAATGGAAGTCATGCATCAAAAAGGCATGCAGATACATAGCTCTTCCATGTCACCACTTGGACGACGACCACAGATTGGTGGAAAAAATGCGGATCCGATAGATATCAATTCGGGCTAAGGCGGATCTGCCACGTCCGGATAACCCCGTCGCGGGAGCATTAAGACCTTGTCGGAATCGATGTTGCTGAGCAGCTGGAATGCGGGACGCCCGGCATTCGCGGCTGGGTTGAGAGCCGACTTTCGACACGTCTCTGCCTCATCCCGGTGCATCCCCGCATGACGAAAATATGACAATTTGTACTGAAATATTACATTCAGTCGATCATCTATAGTCACGACAAATATAACCTTGAAGTATCTATCGCAGTGAAAATACAACCAAAGCATTGTAACGTATCGTTTTTCGTCCGCGAAAACTAATCACTTTGGGCCATTTCCTTCCTTCTCAATCCGTATTAACATAATTAAGAAATGTCTAAAAAATAAAGCGGTGACATCAGGGGCCGGCATTTCATACTATTTAATACCCGCCATCGCTCCACGTTTGAGTAAAGTGTAACGCTAGGGGAGGCGTATATGTTCATGACAGGCTCAGGAATGGAGAATGCGGACCAGGGAAGGAAGTTGGGTTCGTCCGGAAATACTATACTAGTGGTGGCCAAGGCGGATCTGTTTTCAGAGTGCATGGTAGAGGCACTCGCAAAAAAATTTCCGAACTGTGAAGTGACAAGTATAGCGAGTACAAATCCGATGCTGGAAAAAGACACCAGCGATATAAAGCTCGTTTTATTTTACCATATACCCGCCCCGGAGCTTCATGAAGCGCTGCAGGCTGCCCGCGAAAACCACCCCGAAACCTCAATCGGGCTCGTCGTTGAAGCGATCGACATGCTCGAACCCTATGTCAGCCGACTGGTCGAGGCACGGATCATCGATGGTGTCCTGCCGCTCAATCTCCGGCTCGATGTCTTCATGGCCGCGGTGGATCTGCTGATGAAGGGCGGCGAACATTTTCCGTCAGCGCTTCTCAATCGTCTGACCAACAAGAATGCCCAGCTGGAACCTTCGCTCTATCAGACAAAATCGGTCGATGTGGCGCGCAGCAATGCGCTCAAGCTGAGACGCGACAGCATCTCCGCTTTGACAACCCGGGAGGTTCAGATCCTGGACCTCATTTGCAAGGGGACGCAGAACAAGATCATCGCCGACAAGCTGCATCTTTCCGAAAACACCGTGAAGGTTCACGTCCGCAACATCTACAAGAAGATGAACGTCCGAAACCGCACCGAAGCGGCATCGCGCTTCTTCAATGAGCATCCCGTCGGCGAAGACGACATGTCCGGCCGGTGGCGCAATTGATCTAATGGTTTTATTTCAGATCGAAGGACGCGCAAAGCAGCGCGACTTCTGTCCGAAGCCGCTCGGAGAGCAGATATAAGGCGCTGAGCCGTGATAGGCGACGGTGCGAACCGTTGCCGCAGCCCGGCGCTCGGTCCGGCTTGCCGGATAAGCATAGGCCTTCGAGACACGCGGTGCCTCGACCACGACGACATTCTTTTTCGCGACGACGGCGATATCGTCATCGACGGCCGTACAGGCCGTCGGCCCGGTCGCTAGAAGCGCCATTCCCCAGACAAACATTGTCGAGCGAAGACGCCAGCCTTTCAGCTGCGCTACATCTTGCTTTTTCAACATGGCCAAAACCCCTCGCATATCGCGCTCCCCGATGCAAGACCGGCCGTGCGGTCAAGCGCGGCCAAGCTGCACGCCGTCCGTTCTATATTAGTTTCATTGCGTGAAGCTTAAGCAATGGATGATGGGCGTTGCGGCGGAAAAGTGTCCGGAGTGATTAATCAATTGTTACTTTGAAGAATATTTGCGTAATTATTTTGGATATCTAGAATTTTTAAAGTTGACCTTGTCGGCAATAGACTTATCATTGAAATACTAATTCAGTTATCCAAAGAATAACTCAGAAAGTTATTCAAACTTGATAGTCATAATAATGAATATCAAGGCGGATAAGGGAGATATGAAGGGCATACCCAAATCAAAAGACTAAAAACATGGGAAGGAGTTTGTAATGCGTAGTTTCGTTCCCAACGACGGCTATTCTCAAGTGTCAGGCATGCCGGTGCCCCAAGGCGCGCGCACCGTCCTTGTGAATGGTGGGGCCGGCTTCCTCGGCTCTCATCTCTGCGAAAGGCTTCTGCAGCGCGGCCACAAGGTCATATGCCTTGATAATTTTTCGACCGGCCGCCGTGTGAATGTCGATCACCTTCTATCGAATAGCCGCTTCCACATCGTCGAGCACGATGTTCGCCAGCCCTTCGATATCGACGCGTCACTCATCTTCAATTTCGCCTCTCCCGCCTCTCCGCCGGATTATCAGCGGGATCCTGTGGGAACGCTGCTCACCAACGTGCTCGGTGCGGTCAACACCCTGGACTGTGCGCGAAAGACCGGTGCGATCGTCGTTCAGTCGTCGACGTCGGAGGTCTATGGCGACCCGACCCACAGCCCGCAGCACGAATCCTATTGCGGCAACGTCAACCCGATCGGGCCGCGCGGCTGCTACGACGAAGGCAAGCGCAGTGCCGAAACCCTGTTCTTCGACTATCACAGGACTTACGGCGTCGACATCAAGGTTGGCCGCATCTTCAACACCTACGGACCACGCATGCGCCTGGACGACGGGCGGGTTGTTTCCAATTTCATCGTGCAGGCCCTGCGCAATGCCGACCTGACGATCTATGGCGATGGCGAGCAGACCCGTTCTTTCTGCTATGTCGATGATCTTATCGAGGGTTTCCTGCGTTTTTCGGCTGCCGGCAGCGCCTGCAACGGTCCGATCAACCTCGGCAACCCGACCGAAATCACCGTTCGCCGCCTGGCGGAAATCATTCGGGACCTGACGAATTCCCGTTCGCGGATCGTCCACCTGCCTGCGGTCGCCGACGACCCTCGTCAGCGGCGGCCGGATATTTCCCGGGCCATGGCAGAGCTGGACTGGCAGCCCCGCATCGGGCTCGAAACCGGTCTGGCTCGCAGCGTCGACTATTTCGACGGACTGCTGGCGGGCACAGAGAAGGCGGAGATCGTATGAGATGCCCCGCTACATTCTGGTTACCGGCGGCGCCGGTTTCATAGGCAGTCATATCTGCAAAGCGCTGTCGCGCGCCGGCATGACGCCGGTTACCTACGACAATCTCTCTACGGGACATGCCGACAGTGTCCGCTGGGGGCCCCTCATTCGGGGCGAGCTTGCCGACGCCGCCATGCTGCGCCGGACTCTCGCAGAGTTTTCGCCCGATTGCGTTATCCATTGCGGCGCCAATGCCTATGTCGGCGAATCCGTCGACATGCCGAGGAAATATTACCGCAACAACGTCGTCGGCAGTCTGACGCTGCTCGAGGCCTGCCTCGACCAGGATATCGACCGGATCGTCTTTTCGAGCAGCTGCGCCACCTATGGCGTTCCCGACTCCTTGCCGATACGAGAGGAAAGCCCGCGGTTGCCGGTCAATCCCTATGGGCGCACCAAGCTGATATTCGAGATGGCCCTTGAGGATTTTGCCGCTGCCTATGGCATCCGCTTTGCCGCGCTGCGCTATTTCAATGCGGCCGGAGCCGATCCGGACGGTGAGCTTGCCGAGCGCCACGACCCCGAAACCCATCTCATTCCTCGCGCCCTTCTCGCCGCCGCCGGCAGGCTGGAGCGGCTCGATATTTTCGGCACCGATTATGCGACCGAGGACGGAACCTGTGTTCGCGACTATATTCATGTCAGCGATCTGGCGCAGGCGCATCTCGCCGCCGTCAACCACCTGATGGCGGATGGCGGCTCGCTCAGCGTCAATCTCGGCTCCGGCCGGGGCACCTCGGTGCGCGAGATTCTCGAAGCGATCCATCGCGCGAGCGGCCGCGAAGTTCCGGTCCGTTATCGCTCCCGCCGCGTCGGCGATCCGCCGATCCTCTTTGCCAACACGGCAAGGGCAAAGGCGGAACTCGGCTTCGTGCCGGTTTTCTCGGATATCGATACGATCATCCGCACCGCCGGTCCCACCTTCGGACTGGAGATGACCGCATGAGCGACGCTTCGCAAGTTGGCCACGGCGTCGGCATGGCGAAAGCCGCCACCGCGGCCGATGCATTCGATCCTGTTTTCACCGGCTGGAACCGCGTCGCCTATGGCTTCGGCATCCTCTGCTGGCTGGCGTCGCTCGGCTATTTCTGGATCTGGTGGTGCCAGTCCGCCCATATTATTTCCTGGGCGGCTTTCGTGCTCATCACCCTCGTGCTTGCCTGGATTACGCTGGTGCCGGCCTATTTCATCCTGATCTTCCTCGATGCGAGGACGATCAGCCCACGCGCACGGCTGCCGGAAGGGCGGGTGGCAATGGTCGTCACCAAGGCGCCGTCCGAGCCCTTTGCCGTCGTCCGCGCCACGCTGCAGGCGATGCTCGACCAGGTTGGCGTCGATTTCGATGTCTGGCTGGCCGACGAGGACCCTTCGGAGGAAACCAGGCGCTGGTGTGCGGCGCACGGCGTGCTGATCTCCACCCGAAAGGGCGTGGCGGAGTATCATCGCACCATCTGGCCGCGTCGCACACGTTGCAAGGAAGGCAACCTTGCCTATTTCTACGACCACTTCGGCTATGCGCGCTACGATTTCGTCGCCCAGTTCGATGCCGACCATGTACCGACGCCGACCTATCTCCGTGAAATCCTGCGCCCCTTCACCGATCCTGAGGTCGGTTATGTCTCGGCTCCCAGCATCTGCGATGCCAACGCCGGGGCAAGCTGGGCGGCGCGCGGCAGGCTCTATGCGGAGGCAAGCCTGCATGGTTCGCTGCAGACCGGTTACAACAATGGCTGGGCGCCTCTTTGCATCGGCTCCCACTATGCGGTTCGCACATCAGCCCTTCGTCAGATCGGCGGCCTCGGTCCCGAACTTGCCGAAGACCATTCGACGACGCTGATGATGAATGCCGGCGGTTGGCGCGGCGTGCATGCCGTCGATGCGATCGCCCATGGCGACGGCCCGGCAAACTTCGCCGATCTCGTCGTCCAGGAATTCCAGTGGTCGCGCAGCCTCGTCACCATTCTGCTGCAACATTCCCGCCACCATGTCATGCACCTGCCCTGGCGGCTGCGGTTCCAGTTCGTGTTCTCGCAGCTGTGGTATCCGCTCTTTTCCGCCTTCATGGCCGTAATGTTCCTGCTGCCGGTTGCAGCGCTTCTGACGGGCCATGTCTTCGTCAATGTGACCTATCCGGAATTCCTGCTGCATTTCGTGCCGATCTCGATCGTGCTGACGCTGTTTGCCTTCTTCTGGCGGGCCACGGCGACCTTCCGGCCCTACGATGCGAAACTGTTCGGCTGGGAAGGGCTTGCCTTCATATTCCTGCGCTGGCCATGGTCGCTGGCCGGCAGCCTGGCGGCCGTTCGCGATCATATCTGCGGCTCCTTCGTCGATTTTCGCATCACGCCGAAGGGAAGGCAGCAGCAGCAGTCGCTGCCGCTGCGCGTCATCGCACCCTATATCGCGTTCGCCGGGATGTGCGCTGTCGCGATGGTGCTCGCCAGTGAGGCCGCTGCCGCTCAGGGCTTCTATATTTTCGCGGCGATGAATCTTTCGATCTATCTGTCACTGACGGCGCTGATCGTCGTTCGCCACGCAATCGAGAACGGTCTGCCATTACGGCCGCAATCACGCCGGCTGTGGCTTGCGACGGCCATGGGGTTTGCGATCTGCATCACCGGCGGCATGCAAGCGGGTACCCATGGTCTGCACAGCCTCGAGGCCCTTTCCCACGGCCAGACGCTCGTCAGTTTTACCCAATCGCAATTTGCCGTGGCCGGGGCCGGCCTCGGCGGCGGCAAGACCAGGATAGTGAAATTCCACTTGAGATGGAATGGTTTCGGCAGAACCGACCGAGACGAACATGGTGTGTAAGCCGGCGGAACCGGCAAGTGTCGAGTATGGAGGATGTAATGAGTATCGGATCGAGACTATGGGGAGCAGCGCTTGCTCTCAGCCTGTGTCTGCCGGTGGCGGCGCACGGCGCCGAGATCGCCAAAACGAAGGCGCCGACGCCGCTGAGCGCCTATGAGCTCTATCGGATCTACGGCGACAAGACCTGGACCTGGAATACCGGAGGCGGCCGTTTCTTCGACGATGGTCGGCGGTTCGTCGCCTGGAGCAACGACAAGGGGAAACCGTCTTTCGCCGAAGGCAAATGGGTGGTCGACGATCTCGGCCAGCTCTGCATGCGCGCTACCTGGACGAATGCCGAGGGCGCGGCCCGCGCCAGCACCTGTTTCGGGCATCGCAAGGTCGGCAACACGATCTATCAGCGGCGCCAGCCGAGCGGCGAGTGGTACGTCTTCCGCCATGCATCGGTGCGCCAGGACGATGAGTTCGGGAAGCTTGTTGCCGCCGATACCGTAAGCGCGAAGGCAAGCGAACTGAAGCAGATCCTGCTGAGCCAGGAAGTAGCCCGAAAAGGAGGGTGAGCCATGAAGAAGCTAATGAAAAACCACCTCTCGACCGCCGCGATGGCGCTGCTGTTATTGTGTGTCGCGGATCTGCCGAGCCGAAGCGAGGTGCAATATGCCGGCATTGTCCCGAACCCGGCGGCGGCCGTGCGGACGATCATCGACAAACGCCCCGTCCTTCATGCCGACGGCATCAAGTTCGGGGCCTATGATCCGCACGGCGATTTCGGCGCGCAGGCGAATGTCGCGACCGAAGCCTTGTTCCTGCCCTGGGAGGACGTCGACCTCGAAACCTTGCGCGTCGCCGACGCCTATGCGCTGGCCAGAGGCCGCAACCTGCTGATAACAGTGGAGCCCTGGTCCTGGGACGTCGATTGGCGGCTGACCTCCGCTCAGCTTCGCGCAAAGGTTTTGCGCGGCGACTACGATGTCAACATGCGTGCGATCACGCAGATGATATCCCAGCTGAAAAGCCCGGTGATTGTCCGCTGGGGGCAGGAGATGGAAGACACGTCGGGGCGGTTCTCATGGTCCGGCTGGAGCCCGCAGGACTATATCACGGCCTACAAGCGGATGATGGATATCGTCCGCGAGGAGGCGCCCGGCACACAGATCATGTGGTCGCCGAAGGGACTGCCCGGCCTCGAGGCCTATTATCCCGGCGACGATTATGTCGACCTCGTCGGACTGTCGGTCTTCGGCCTGCAGCGCTATGACGAGCTTGCCCACAATGAGCACCGCACGTTCTCGGAAGCGTTGAAGCAGGGCTATGATCTCGTCGCCGGCTACGGCAAGCCCATCTGGGTGGCGGAACTCGGTTATCAAGGTGGCGACGCCTATATGAAGCCGTGGATCGAAACTGCCACGTTGAAGCAGAGCGCCTTCCCGAATCTGCAGGAGGTGGTCTATTTCAACGATCGGGATGTGCACGCCTGGCCCTTCGATCTCGGCCGGCCGGATTGGCGCGTGGTTGAAAGCCTGGGCAACTGAGATCCAGGATAACAGAAAGGCCCGCCGGGGTTTTGCGGGCCTCTCCTCTCATATCCAGCAACAGATCAGCCTTTGATCGTTGCCTTACCCTCTTCGATGAGCCGGGTTGCCGCGTCGGCGGGCGAGACCCGTTCGAAGGCGAGTTCGTCACAGATCGGGCGAAGCACCCGCTGGTCGAATTGGGTTGCGCCCATCGGCACCGGCGGCGGATATTCGCCGACCTGATCCTTGAGCAGGTTTACGTACTTGACCGTTTCCTGCTCCGTCGGGTTGAGTTGCGGCAGGATGGCTTCGCGCACTGTCGTTGACATGGGCACACCGCGTTCCACGCCGAGAATCTTGCCGGCTTCGGGATCGTTGACGAAGAAGCTGATGAACTTCGCGGCGGCTTCGCCCTGTTTGCTCGTTGCACCCACACTCCAGATCAGTGCCGGACGGTAATAATGGCCGGATGGACCGCCCTTCTTTTCGCGCGGCAGCATGGTGATGCCGAGCTTGTTCTTGATGATCAACTGATAGCCGATCATCTGGTTGGAATAAGCCATGCCGATCACCGATTTGCCGAGACCGAGGCAATTGGTATCGATGGTATTCTGATCGAGCGTCTGCACGTCGGCAGCAACAGTGCCGCCCGCCTTGCGCAGTGTCTCCCAGTAGTCGAACCATTCCCTGGCATCGTCGGCCGTGAAGCCGAGCCCAGCGCTTTCCCTGCCAAAGAGGCTTTTGCCGCGCTGGCGCAGCCAGGCATCGAACACATAGGCATAGCGCGCCGCATAGGGGCCGCCGCCCTTGCCCGAGGACTTGGCGAGTTCTACGGCGAGCTTGGCATACTCATCCCAGGTGAGGTCGGCCGTCGGCAGCGGGATGCCTGCCTTCTCGAATTCGACCGTGTCGAAGAACATCGAGAAGGAGTTGAGACCGAGGCCGACACCATAGAGCTTGCCGTCGATGGTGGTCAGCTTCAGCATGTCGGCGCCGAAGCTGTCGACCTTCAGCGTCGAAGGGACGAATTCATCGAGCGGCAGGCAGGCGCCGCGCTTGGAATAGTCGGAAATCGTTCCCGGCTCGAGCTGAAATATGTCGGCGATCGAGCGGCCGGCCATCTGCGTTGCGAGCTTCGTCCAATAACCGTCGCCCGAAAGCGATTCACCAACAATGGTGACGCCGGGCGTCTTGGATTGATAGAGCTTGGCGACATCGAGTGTGCGCTTGGCACGGTCGTTGGAACCCCACCACATAGCCCTGAGCTGCGCATCTTCGGCAAAGGCCGGAATGGCGCTTCCGGCGCCGAAGGCGAGGCCGGCGGCCGCACCGGCTGAACCCATCAGGAATGAACGGCGATTGACCTGCATGATATCCTCCTTGTCCCAATATGCCCCGCTGCCATCCTCCAATGGCCTGTCGGGGCATTTCGGCAAACAGGGTACGCAAAAAAATATTTATTGCAAGAAGTAATCATTTTCTTGCAAATTTGCATAACTTGCATAATGTTTGCCTATGAACGACCAAAAGATCAGACGGCCGCGTCAGGCCGATATAGCCACATTGGCCGGCGTCTCCGTCTCCACGGTGTCGCGCGTGCTTGCCAACGAACCTGGTATCAGCGAAACCGTTCGCCGCCAGATCCTGAAGGTGGCGGCCGAGCACGGCTACCCGGTCAAGCCGGCTTCCGAAGCCGTTGCCGGGGGGCTGGCGCTGATTGCCAGCGACGGCGTCACGGGCGGTCTCAGCGTTTTCTATGAAGCGATCGTCGACGGCTTGCGTGCCGGAGCCGTCGACGCAGGCATGCCGTTCGAGGTCCGGCTGGTCCGGGAGGATCGCACCACGCCGGATGCCGTGCGCGACCATATGCAGGCGGCAGGCGCCGAAGGTCTCTTCCTCGTCGGCATCGATCCGAACGAGATGTTGCGCGGCTGGCTGCAAGCCGGCATGACGCCGACCGTTCTTGTCAACGGCACCGATCCCAGGATGCAGTTCGATGGCGTTTCGCCGGCTAATTTCTTTGGAGCCTATGAGGCGACCAGCCGGTTGACCAAGGCCGGCCATCGCCGCATCCTGCATCTGAGCGGCTCCCACCGCCATACGATCCGGGAGCGCGTGCGCGGTTTCGAGGCGGCGATCGCCGCCGTCCCCGGTGCCGAGGGCCGTTTTGTGTCCATGACGCTGCAGGGCAGCGCCAGCCGCGAGGCCCATGAACACACGGCTGCGATCCTTGCCGAAAATGCCGGTTTCACCGCCGCCTTCTGCATGAATGATTTCATCGCCGTCGGCGTGCTCGAGGCGGTCACCGAAGCCGGTCTGCGTGTGCCGGAAGATTTCGCGATCGTCGGCTTCGATGATCTGCCCTGCGCGCTGATGACCAATCCGCAGCTTTCCACCATGCGCGTCGACCGCGCCGCTCTCGGGCGCGAGGCCGTTTCGCTGATGCTGTCCCGTTTCCGCGACAGGACGGCACCGGCGCGCCACATCTGCCAGGCAGTCGTTCCCGTTCCGGGAGGGACCGTTGTGAACGTCGAACCCCGTGAGTGACGCCGATGACCTATGATCCCGCCAGCGCCAACCCGCTCGCAGGCAATCCGCTCGAAACCCGTGCCGATATGAGCCGCGCCCTCCTTGATCTGTTCGATCCGCTGCTTCCCTGCTTTTCGAAGGACAATGCCCGCGTCAGGTTGAGCGGCACCGCCGCCCATTTCGACCGGGCGGCGGCCGACCTCGAAGGCTTCGCCCGGCCGCTCTGGGGATTGGCGCCGCTTGGTGCCGGCAACGGCGACTTTGCCCATTGGCATCGTTTCGCCGAAGGCCTCGCAAACGGCACCGATCCCGCCCATCCCGAATATTGGGGAACGGTCAATGGCCGCGATCAGCGGATGGTCGAGCTTGCCGCTCTCGGTTTTGCCCTGGCCCTGGTGCCGGAAAAGATCTGGGAACCGCTCGATGCGCGTGCCCGCGGCAATGTGATCGCCTATCTCAAGCATGTCAGGCAGTTCGACTATGCCGACAACAACTGGAAATTCTTCCGGATTTTCGTCGACATCGCGCTCGATCGTCTCGGCGCCGATTTCGACCGCAGCCTGACGCGGCAATATCTGCAGGAACTCGAAGGCTTCTATATCGGCGACGGCTGGTATCGCGACGGCAACGTGCGCCGCATCGACCATTACATTCCCTTTGCCATGCATTTCTATGGCCTGATCTATTCGAAGCTCGTCGACGACGATTATGCAAAGCGCTATCGCGAGCGCGCGATCCTTTTTGCCCGGGATTTCCGGCATTGGTTTGCCGCGGACGGGGCGACGATCCCCTTCGGCCGCAGTCTGACCTATCGCTTCGCCTGCGCCGGCTTCTGGTCGGCGCTTGCCTTTGCCGATGTTGAAGCTCTGCCCTGGGGTGAGGTCAAGCATCTCTGCCTGCAGCATCTGCGCTGGTGGAAGGACAAGCCGATTGCCGATCGCGACGGCGTGCTGTCGATCGGTTTCGGCTATCCAAACCTGCTGATGTCCGAAAGCTACAATTCCACCGGTTCGCCCTATTGGGCCTTCAAGGCCTTCCTGCCGCTGGCGATCGCGGAGGATCATCCATTCTGGACCGCGACGGAAAAAGCGCCGGAGCAGGCGCCTGAGGTCGTTCCCCAGCACCATCCCGGCATGGTGATCATGCGGGCGGGCGGCGATGTCGTGGCGCTATCCTCCGGCCAGGAAAATCTGCAGATGCGGTTCGGCACGGAAAAATACGCCAAGTTCGCCTATTCCGCCCGCTACGGCTTCAGCGTCGAGGCCGATGAGCGCGCCTTTGCGCTCGCCGCCTTTGATTCGATGCTGGCCTTCAGCGATGACGGCCTGCACTACCGGGTGCGCGAAACGAACGAGGAGGCCAGGCTCGCAGGCGACGTGCTTTTTGCGAAATGGTCGCCTTTCCCGGATGTCGGCGTCGAAACCTGGCTCGTGCCCGCAGTACCTTGGCATATCCGCCTCCACCGGGTGAGGACAAGCCGGCCGCTGCGGATTGCCGAAGGCGGATTTGCCATCGGTCGCCGGGATTTCGAGCTGGATAGGCTGTCCGCCTCGAATGGGGTTGCCTATGCAATCGGCGAGGCCGATTTCACCGGCATTCTCGATCTCGGCTCTTCGGTGAAACGGTCCGGGCTCGTCCAGAAGGCAATGCCCAACACCAATGTGATCGTTGCGAAAACCCTCGTGCCGCAGCTGCGCGGCCAGATTCCGGCCGGCGAAACCATCCTGGTGACGGCGGTGCTGGGGCTTGACAATCCCGCTGCCGTTTCGTCTGCCTGGACAAGACCGCCGAAAGCGCCTGACATTACGGCGCTGGAGGCCGTGGTGAGGGAAAGGGGCGTGACGGTGAGCGCCATCGAAGCGCCGGGGCAGATGCCATGAGCCATCCGGCGATTGTCCTTGCCATGCAGCCGTCGCGCACCGAGCATGTCTTGCCGGATGAGGTTCTGCGCCGGCTGGACGGCATCGGCCGCCTGCTGGACGCTAAACCGCTGCAGCGTTTCGACGACGAGCGTGCGAGGCGTCTGCTGGCCCAGGCCGAAATCCTGATCACCGGCTGGGGCGGACCCTATGCCGGGACCGAAATGCTTACCGCGGCGCCGCACCTCAAGCTCATCGTTCATGCTGCGGGCACGGTCAAGGGCGTCATCGACGACGCCATCTTCGCGGCCGGTATCCCGGTCAGCCATGCGGCCGAGGCCAACGCCGTGCCGGTTGCCGAATTCACGCTTGCCGCGATCATCTTCGCCGGCAAGCGGGTCTTCCGTTTCCGCGATCTCTATGTCGCCGATCGCAACCGCGACCGGACCCATTCGATGCAGCGTCAGGCGATCGGAAATTACCGCCGCACCGTCGGCATCGTCGGCGCTTCGCGCATCGGTCGGCGCGTCATCGAGCTGTTGAAACCCTTCGACTACAGGCTGCTGCTCTCCGATCCCACGCTCGATGCCGCCGAGGCGGCCTGCCTCGGAGCGGAAAAGGTCGAGCTCGACGAATTGATGCGGCAAGCCGATATCGTTTCCCTGCATGCGCCGTCGCTGCCCTCGACGCAGCATATGATCGATGCGCGAAGGCTGTCGCTGATGAAGGACGGGGCGACACTCATCAACACGGCGCGCGGCATTCTTATCGATGAGGCCGCACTGCTCTCAGTGCTGAAGAGCGGCCGCATCGACGCGGTCATCGACGTCACCGATCCGGAGATCCCTGAGCCCGATTCTGCTTTCTACGATCTGCCGAATGTCTTTCTGACGCCGCATATTGCCGGCGCCGTCGGCCTGGAACGGGCGCGCCTCGGCGAGATGGCGGCTGACGAGGTCGAGCGCTTCGTGGCCGGTCGGCCGCTGCTCTACCAAATCCGCCGGGAGAATCTCGAAAACATCGCCTGACGCGTGCCTCGCCGAGCGAGCTTACACAGCAGGCGTCAGCGTGACGACCTCAGCGAATTCGGCGAACCGTCATTGGCAAGCTCAGGCATCAGCTCGGCGATGTCGACCACCTTGCCGGTGCGCGAGCTCGTCAGCGCGGCAATACCGCAAAGCACGGACATGGCGCCCGCCCGCGTGCCGGCGCGCTGCGCGAGCCTGTCTTCCATATCCGGCTTGAAGATCATGTTGCGCATCCGGTCGTCGCCGCCGTAATGGCCGCCGGTGAAATGCGGAACGACGATGCGCTCCACCGCCTCCTTGCCGTTCGGGAAATTCCGGATCAGCAGAATCGTGTCCTGCTTCGGCTCTTCCCAGGGCTGGGCCTCGTATTGGCGAAGCTCGATCCGCCCCTTGGTGCCGTTGAAGGCGAGGTGATGGCCTTCGATCGGCTGGAAAGTGTTCAGCGAATAGGAGACGTGGACGTTGTTGCGGTAACGGAGCGACACCACCATCGTATCGGGAATGTCGATGTCCTCGCGGAAGACGCAGCCGTCGCGGAAGTAGCCGTCGATCTTCGAGGGATCCTCGTAGAGCTGGTCGAGGAAGGGATCGGCTTCAAGATCGAGATAGTAGTCGCATTCCTGCGTGTGCGGACAGAGCTTGCAGCGGGGCCCGCGGAACGGGCCCTTGCGGCCGTAATTCTGCAGGTCGGCAAACGAGGTGACGGACTCCGGATCGCTGTCGAGATACCAGTTCAGCAGATCGAAATGATGCGTTGCCTTGTGGACGAATAGGCTGCCGGAATTTTCCGTATAGGCGTGCCAGCGACGGAAGTAGTCGGCGCCGTGCTTGGTGTTGAGATACCAGTGGAAGTCGACTGAGGTCACCCGGCCGATCTCGCCGGCGTTCAGCAGTTCCTTGATCTTGCCGGCCGTCGGCGCATAGCGATAATTGAAGGAGACGTCGACCCGGCGGCCGGTGCGCTTTTCTGCGTCGAGAATCCGGCGAATTTTCTCGATCGAGGTGGTCATCGGCTTTTCGGTGATGACATCGATGCCGGACTCCAGCGCCCGCACAATGATATCGTCATGCGTATGGTCGGGCGTGCAGACGATGACCAGATCCGGCTTCTGCTCGACGAGCATGGAATCGATATTGTCATAGAGCGGCGCGTTGCTGCCGATCATGTTGCGGGCGCGCTCGCCGCGCAGCGAATTCTTCTCGACGATGGCTGTGAGGTCGACATGTTCGCGCCAGCCGGCCAGCAGATCCTTGCCCCACATGGTGGTGCCGCGGTTCCCGGTGCCGATCAGGGCAAAACGGCGTTTCTCCATCGAATGATCCTCCTGCATGCGTGATGAAACAATTATTGAAAATCAGATCTGGCAGCAGCTCCGGAAGCGTTCGACGCAGGTGGCGATCACCTCGTCGGCCGGGCGTTTCCACCAGGTCTCGGCCGAGAAGATCTCCACCTCCTGCGCGCCGAAGAAGCCGGCGGCCTCGATCATTCGTCTTATGCCTTTGAGGTCGATCACGCCATCGCCCATCATGCCGCGGTCGAGCAGCATATCCCGGGTCGGCACCAGCCAGTCGCAGATGTGATGGGCAAAGATGCGTTTCATGCGGCCCGCTCGAGCAATCTGGTTGGCAAGATCGGGGTCCCACCAGACATGGTAGACATCGATCGCCACCCCGACATCCTCGCCAAGCGGCTCGCACATGTCGAGCGCCTGACCGAGCGTGTTCACGCAGGCGCGGTCGGCGGCATACATCGGATGCAGCGGTTCGATCGCGAGCTTCATGCCGGCCGCCTGCGCATGCGGCAGCACGGCGGCAATGCCGTCGAACACCATCTGACGGGCCGCAACGATATCCTTCGAACTGCCCGGCAGGCCGCCGACGACGAGCACGAGGCAGTCGGCTGAAAATGCGGCCGCCTCGTCGATGGCGCGCCTGTTGTCGTCGAGATTTTTCTGCCAGTCGGCATTATTTGCCGCCGGGAAGAAACCGCCGCGGCAAAGCCCGGTCAGCTTGATGCCGTTCGATTTGACGATGCGCACCGCCTCGTCAAGACCGACCTTGGCGACCTGATCGCGCCAGGGCGCGATCGAGGTGATGCCGTGTTTCAGGCAGATGTCGACGGCTTCGGCAAAGCCACATTGCTCGCGGATCGTCGCCAGATTGATCGAAAGTCCTTCGACCTGCATGTCATTCTCCTCCCAGCCGGTGTCCCGCTTCAGTTGACGCCGTGGACGGCGAGCACCTGGCGCATGCGGCTTGCGGCGAGTTCGGGGTCGGCCAGCACCCGCGCTTTGTCGGCCAGACGGAAAAGCTCCGCCAGGTGCGCCAGCGAGCGAGTGCTCTGCTGTCCGCCGACCATGACGAAATGATCCTGCAGACCGTTGAGATAGGCGAGGAAGACGACGCCGGTCTTGTAGAAGCGCGTCGGCGCCTTGAAGATGTGGCGCGACAGCGGTACGGTCGGCTCCAGCAGATCGAAGAATTCATGGTTGCTCTTGCGACCGAGCGCTTCGAGGGCCGCCGAAGCTGCCGGCGCGATCGCATCGAAAATACCGAGCAGCGCGTCGGAATGACCCGCTTCGTCGCCGGCGATCAGTTCGGCATAGTTGAAATCGTCGCCGGTATACATGCGCACGCCCTTCGGCAGTTGGCGGCGCATCGCCACTTCCTTCTCCTTGGAGAGCAGCGAGATCTTGATGCCGTCGACCTTGTCGGCATGGGCCCTAATCACCTCGAGGCAGGTCTCCATGGCTTTCAGATGGTCGCCATTGCCCCAATACCCCTCGAGCGCCGGATCGAACATTTCGCCGAGCCAATGGATGATGACAGGGTCTTTCACCTGGCGGAGGATGCGGTCGTAGACGCTGACATAGTCGTCCGGCCCCTTGGCGGCGGCGGCAAGTGCCCGGCTCGCCATCAGGATGATGCGGCCGCCGGCCGCCTCCACCGTTTCGATCTGCTCCTCATAGGCCCTGAGAATAGTGTCGACGGTGACGTCGGGGCCAGGCGTCAGATGATCGGTGCCGGCCCCGCAGGCAATCATCGCATCCTTGCGCCCGGCCGCTTCATCAAGCGCCCGGCGGATCAGCTCGCGCGCTTCCGGCCAGCCGAGGCCCATGCCGCGCTGCGCCGTATCCATCGCCTCGGCAACGCCGAGGCCGAGATCCCAGAGCCGGTGGCGGAAGGCAAGCGTCCGCTCCCAGTCGATCGCCGGCGTCAGCCACGGATCGTTGTCGGCAAGCGGATCCGCAACGACATGAGCGGCGGCAAAGGCGATGCGTGGAAAGGACTTGGCGTCGCGCTTGGCGACCGCGATCGGCGTGCCGGTCAGCGTATAGGGGACGATCTTGCCGTCGAGGGGGAGATTGATCGTCGTCACGGTTCAGAGCTCCAGTGCGGGAACGTCGAGCCAGCGGCGTTCGGCCCAGGATTTCAGGCCGAGCTCGGCGAGCTGCACGCCCTTGGCGCCGGCTTCCAGGCCATAGGGCCACGGCGCATCTTCGACGACATGGCGGATGAACATTTCCCACTGCGCCTTGAAGCCGTTGTCGAAGGCCTGGGTGTCCGGAACCTCGTCCCAGGTCTTGTAGAAGTCGATCGTCTGCGGTTGATCCGGGTTCCAGACCGGCTTCGGCGTGTTGACGCGGTGTTGGCTCCAGCATTTCGTCAGGCCGGCGACGGCCGAACCATGGGTGCCGTCGACCTGGAAGGTGACGAGATCGTCACGACGGACGCGCACCGCCCAGGAGGAATTGATCTGCGCGATCGCGCCGCCCTCGAGCTCGAAGGTCGCATAGGCCGCATCATCCGTATCGCAATCATAGGGCTTGCCCTGTTCGTCGATGCGGCGCGGAATATGCGTCGCGCCAAGACAGGAGACGGCCTTCACTTCGCCGAACAGATTGTCGAGCACGTAACGCCAGTGGCAGAGCATGTCGAGAATGATGCCGCCGCCGTCGCCCTTGCGGTAGTTCCAGGACGGACGCTGGGCGGGCACGCCCCAATCGCCTTCGAAGACCCAGTAGCCGAATTCGCCGCGCACCGAGAGGATCTTGCCGAAGAAGCCGGAATCCCTGAGCAGCGCCAGCTTGCGCAGGCCGGGCAGGAAAAGCTTGTCCTGCACGACGCCGTGCTTGAGGCCCGAGCGGCGCGCCTTGCGGGCAAGGTCGACCGCCACTTGCAGGTCGTCGGAGATCGGCTTTTCGCAATACACGTGCTTGCCGGCATCGAGCGCCTTGGACAGCAGCTCGGCGCGCATCAACGTCGTGCCGGCGTCGAAGAAGATCGTGTCGTCGGGATTGGCGAGCGCGGCGTCGAGATCGGTCGACCAGCGCTTGATGCCGTGCTTCTTCGCCAGCTCTTCCATCTTGGCGCCGTTGCGGCCGACGATGATCGGGTCGATCTCGAGTTTCTCGCCCGATTTCAATGTGATGCCGCCCTGGTCGCGGAAGGCGAGAATCGAGCGCACCAGGTGCTGATTGTAACCCATGCGGCCGGTGACGCCGTGCAAGATGATCCCCAAGCGTGCCATTTTATCCTCCCAGCAATCTTTTGCGGCGGGAGCGGGCATCGTCGCCCGGCCCTCCCGAGCCGGTAACTAAACAGTTACTTGATGGCAGAAGAGCGGCGCGGCTGTCAAGCGTCAAATCCGATTTTTGAAATTCAGCGCTTGATCGAGGCGAGCGTGACGTGGACGATATGCCTTTCCCAGGCATTGAGATGAGTCGGCTCGATCAGGTCGCGGCCGAAGATCGTCGAAAGCGTGTACTGGTTCGACAGGTAGAAATAACCGAGTGAGGCGATTGTCAGGTAGACATGCAGGGGATCGGCGGTTTCGATGAAGACACCCTGTTTCTTTCCCTGCTCGAGCACTTGAGAAAGCTCGCCGATCAGATGCGAATGCAGTTCCTTGAGCCGGACGGACTGGCGCAGCCAGCGGGCGCGATGCAGATTTTCTGTGCCGAGCAGGCTGAGGAATTCCGGGTGCTGGAGAAAATAACGCCAGGTGAACAACGCCAGTTCGCCGATGCCCTCCTCCGGGCTGCGGTCGCCGATATGAAGCGCGCGCTCGGCGGTACGGATGCCGACATAAGCTTCTTCGAGCACGCGGAGATAGAGCTGCTCCTTGTCGCCGAAATAATGATAGAGCATGCGCTTGTTGGTGCCGGCGCGTTCGGCGATGGCGTCGACGCGGGCTCCGCCCATGCCGTTTTCGGCGAATTCCCGGGTTGCCGCCTCAAGGATCGCGGCGCGCGTCCGTTCCGGATCGCGTTGCGTCGTCCGTTCCTGAGCCGGGCGTCGAGGCCTTTTCTTCTCCCCATTCTCCCCGCTGTCGTTCATCGCTCCACCTCCGTCTCGCATGTTGCGCTCATAAGCCTTCGGTGCGAAATTGTAAAAACCGAATTTGAAGGGCTCAAACAGCCGGAGCACGATGTCGCCCGAAACCGCTCGCACTTTTCGGCACCACGCTCTAGCCGACACCGCTTGACACACTTGCCGCTTTGCTCGTAGCTTGTAACCAATTAGTTATTTATGCAAGGGTAACTAGTTTCGGAAGCGTGTGGAGGCGCTTCCCTTTGGAGGAGGAAAAAATGACCCTACGTGTAAGCAGACGTAATTTCGTTGCGGGAGGGGCCACGCTCCTTTCGCTCTCGGCGCTTGGAACCAGCGCTTTGGCACAGGAAAAGCGCTTGCGTCTCCTGTGGTGGGGCTCGCAGCCGCGCGCAGATCGTACCAACAAGGTATCGCAGCTCTATCAGTCTAAGAATTCGGGCACGTCGATCACCGGCGAATTCCTCGGCTGGGGCGATTACTGGCCGCGCCTTGCGACCCAGGTCGCCGGTCGCAACGCGCCCGACGTGATCCAGATGGATTACCGCTATATCGTTCAGTATGCCCGGCGCGGCGCGCTTGCCCCGCTCGAATCCTATATGCCGGCCAAGCTCAACCTCGACGATTTCGACAAGGCGCAGATCGAAGGCGGCAGCGTCGACGGCCATCTCTATGGCGTCAGCCTCGGCGCGAATTCGGCCGCCACGGTCCTGAACACCACCGCCTTCAAGGAAGCCGGCGTCGATCTGCCGACGCAGGCGACCACTTGGGAAGAGTTCGCCCGCATGGGTGCGGAGATCACCAAGGCCGGTAAACGCAAGGGCATGTTTGGCATGGCCGACGGCAGCGGCGGTGAACCGCTGTTCGAAAACTGGCTGCGCCAGCGCGGCAAGGCGCTTTATACCGCCGACGGCAAGATCGCCTTCGGCGTGGACGACGCCTCGGAATGGTACGACATGTGGGCCAAGTTCCGTGAGGCCGGCGCCTGCGTTCCCGCCGATGTCCAGGCTCTCGACAAGAACGATATCGACACCAACACGGTCTCGCTCGGCAAGTCGGCTGCCGGTTTTGCCCATTCCAACCAGTTCGTCGCCTATCAGGCAATGAACAAGGACAAGCTGGCGCTGACCAACTATATGCGGATCAAGGCGGATTCGAAGGGTGGCCATTATCGCAAGCCTTCGATGTTCTTCTCGGTCTCGGCCCAGTCGCAAGCGGTCGACCTGGCCGTGGACTACGTCAATTTCTTCGTCAAGAACCCCGAGGCAGCGGTCCTCCTGGATGTCGAACGCGGCATTCCGGAATCGAGCGCCATGCGCGAGGTCGTCGCGGCGAAGCTCGATGAGAACGGCAAGGTTCCGCTGGAATATGTCAGCGGCCTTGGCGATCTCGCCGGCAAATTGCCGCCGCCGCCGCCCGCCGGCGCCGGTGAAGGCGAACTGATGCTGCGTAACATCGCGGAGCAGGTGGCCTTCGGACAGCTATCTCCTGCCGATGGCGGCAAACAGCTTGTCACCGAAATCACGCAGATTCTCGCACGAGGCTGATCCCGTATGAGCAATGCGATGCGCACGCCCGCAGGGGCCATAAATGTGGAAAGATATCAGGGGGCCGTGGCCGAAGGACGTTTCAGGCGTCTCTGGAACGCCAATGCTCCCGGCTATCTCTTCCTTCTTCCATGGCTCATCGGCTTTTTCGGGCTGACGCTCGGGCCGGCCCTTATTTCGCTCTACCTCTCCTTCACCGACTTCGACATGCTGCAGTCGCCGAGGTGGGTGGGAATAGCGAATTACGTGCGCATCGCCACGGCGGATCCGAAATTTTCGGCCGCCATGCACGTCACCTTGACCTATGTCGTCTTCTCCGTCCCGTTCAAACTGACCTTCGCCTTGCTGGTCGCCATGGCGCTGAACCGCGGCCTGCGCGGGTTGCCGATCTATCGGGCCATCTTCTATCTCCCCTCATTGCTGGGCGGCAGCGTGGCGATCGCCGTGCTCTGGCGTCAGCTTTTCGCCAGCGATGGCCTCGTCAATGCCGCGCTCTCGCATTTCGGCATCGAAGGTCCGAGCTGGATCTCGCATCCGAACTATTCGATCTACACGCTGGTGGCGCTGTCGGTCTGGCAGTTCGGCTCGCCGATGATTATTTTCCTGGCCGGCCTGCGCCAGATCCCGCAGGACATGTATGAGGCGGCCAGCCTCGACGGCGCCTCGAAATTCCGGCAATTCTACAAGATCACCCTGCCGCTTCTGACGCCGGTGATCTTCTTCAATGCCGTCGTCCAGACGATCGAAGCCTTCAAGGCCTTCACGCCGGCCTTCATCATATCAGGCGGCACGGGCGGCCCGATCAACTCGACGCTGTTCTACACGCTCTACCTCTATCAGGAAGCCTTCGGCAATTTCCGCATGGGCTATGCCTCGGCGCTTGCCTGGATCCTGGTGGTGATCATCGCGATCTTCACCGCTTTCTCCTTCCTGACCTCGCGTTATTGGGTGCACTACGATGACTGAGATGACCGCTTCCGTCACTGCGGCCAGGCCGCCATCGGATATCAACAAACGCAGCCTGCCGGGGTCGCTCATCATCCACGCCCTGCTGATCGCCGCGTCGCTTCTCATGCTCTATCCGCTGTTGTGGATGGTTTCGGCATCGGTCAGACCGGAAAACGAGATCTTCTCCTCGACCTCGCTTATCCCGTCGTCGATCGATCTCTCCTCCTATGCGCGCGGCTGGGTCGGCCTCGATGTCAGCTTTGGCCGGTTCTTCTGGAATTCGCTCGTCATCTCGCTGCTGGTGGTGACCGGCAATGTTATCGCCTGTTCGCTGACGGCCTTCGCCTTTGCGCGGCTGCGTTTTGCCGGCCGGAACTTCTGGTTCGCGATCATGCTCGGCACGCTGATGATCCCCTATCACGTGACGCTGATCCCACAATATGTGCTCTTCCTCAACCTCGGCTGGGTTAACACCATCCTGCCGCTCGTCGTGCCGAAGTTCCTGGCAAGCGATGCCTTCTTCATCTTCCTGATGGTGCAGTTCTTCCGCGGCATCCCGCGCGAACTCGATGAGGCGGCGATGATGGATGGCTGCAGCGCCTGGCGCATCTACTGGAAGATCATGCTGCCGCTGTCGCTGCCGGTGCTGGCGACGGCCGCCATCTTCTCCTTCATCTGGACCTGGGACGATTTCTTCGGTCCGCTGATCTACCTGAACGACATGAACACCTATACGATCCAGCTCGGCCTGCGCACCTTCGTGGATTCCACCAGCGCATCGGATTGGGGTGGCCTGTTCGCCATGTCGACTCTGACGCTGGTGCCGGTCTTCTTCTTCTTCCTGTTCTTCCAGCGCCTTCTGATCGAGGGCATCGCCACGACGGGCATGAAGCGCTGATGGCGGCAACGGGAAAGAACGAGATGAGCATCAGGACGGTCGCGATTGTCGGCTGCGGTATCGGCCGCTCCCATATCGTCGAGGGTTATTTGCCGCATGCCGACAAGTTCAAGGTCGCTGCAATCTGCGACCTGAATGAACAGCGTCTGGCGGCCGTCGGCGACGAGTTCGGCATCGAACGGCGTACCACCTCCTTCGCCGAGCTGCTCGCCGACGACACGATCGACATCATCGATATCTGCACCCCGCCGGGCATCCATCTGGAGCAGGTGGTCGCCGCGCTCGCCGCCGGTAAACATGTCGTTTGCGAAAAGCCGCTGACCGGTTCGCTTGCCGGCGTCGATACCATCATGGAAGCGGAAAGGAACGCCAAAGGCGTGCTGATGCCGATCTTCCAATACCGCTATGGCGACGGTATCCAGAAGGCCAAGCGGATCATCGACGCCGGTATTGCCGGCAAAGCCTATACGGCCTCGGTCGAAACCTTCTGGCTGCGCAAGCCGGAATATTACGCCGTGCCCTGGCGCGGCAAATGGGCGACGGAACTCGGCGGTGTGCTCGTCACCCATGCCCTGCATCTGCACGACATGCTGATGCATCTCATGGGTCCGGCGGCAAGGGTCTTCGGCCGCGTCGCCACCCGCGTCAACGATATCGAGGTCGAGGATTGCGCCTCCGCCAGCCTGCTGATGGAAAACGGCGCCTTCGTCTCGCTGTCCTGCACGCTTGGTTCGCAGGAGCAGATGAGCCGGCTTAGGCTGCATTTCGAGAATGTCACTTTCGAAAGCACCCATGAGCCCTACACACCAGGCAAGGATCCCTGGAAGATCATCGCCGCGAATGACGACGTGCAGGAAAAGATCGACCGGGTGGTCGGCGACTGGCAGCCGGTCGCGCCGCGCTTCACCACCCAGATGGGCCAGTTCCATGCCTTCCTCAGCGGTCAAGGACCGCTGCCGGTGACAACGACGGACGCGCGCCGCGCGCTGGAACTCGTCACCGCCATCTACCAGTCTTCCGACAGCGGCGCTGAAGTGCCGCTGCCGGTCGGTCCCGACAGTCCGAAATACGCCGATTGGCGCGCAAGAACGAAGTAATCGGCAAAAGAGAGGTTTTGAGAAGATGGCAACCAGTGTCGTTCTTCAGAAGGTCGAGAAGCGTTATGGCTCGCTGGACGTGATCCATGGCATCGACCTGACGATCGATCCCGGCGAATTCGTCGTTTTTGTCGGCCCCTCGGGCTGCGGAAAATCGACCCTTCTGCGCATGATCGCCGGTCTCGAGGAGATCTCGGGCGGCGCGTTGCTGCTCGACAGCGAGCGCATGAACGAAGTGGCGCCGGCCAAGCGCGGCATCGCCATGGTCTTCCAGTCCTACGCGCTCTATCCTCATATGTCGGTCTATAAGAACCTCGCCTTCGGCCTGGAGACGGCGGGTTACAAGAAGGCCGATATTCAGCCGAAAGTGAAGCGGGCCGCCGAGATCCTGCAGATCGAGAAGCTCCTGGAGCGCAAGCCGAAGGCGCTCTCCGGCGGCCAGCGCCAGCGTGTCGCGATCGGCCGCGCCATCGTGCGCGAGCCGCGTATTTTCCTGTTCGACGAGCCGTTGTCGAACCTCGATGCCGAACTGCGCGTGCAGATGCGCGTCGAAATCTCCCGCCTGCACCGCAGCCTCGGCAACACGATGATCTATGTCACCCATGACCAGGTCGAAGCCATGACGATGGCGGACAAGATCGTGGTGTTGAATTCCGGCCGCATCGAGCAGGTCGGCGCGCCGCTCGATCTTTACAACAACCCGGCCAACCGCTTCGTCGCCGGTTTCATCGGCAGCCCGAAGATGAATTTCCTGAAGGCCCGCATCGAGCAGGTCGGTGAGACCGAAACCAGCATCCATGTCTGCGGCAATTCCGTCCATCTGCCGCGCCGGTTGAAAGGCGCGGTCGGACAGGATGTCACCTTCGGCATCCGCCCCGAGCATCTTTCGCTGACCGAAGGCGCTATCACGCTCTCGACCGTCAATGTCGATCTCGTCGAAAACCTGGGCGGCGCCACCATGCTCTACACCACGACGCCGGATAGCCAGCTCCTGACCGTCGCGCTTGACGGCCAGCAGAAGGTGGAACGTGGCACCAATGTGAAGACCTTCTTCGATCCGGCCCGCTGCCACGTCTTCGACGCCGCCGGCAAGACGATCTAAGCGCTGCTTGACATAGGATCCTCCTCTGCCCCATCATTTCCGAAGGGGCTGAAGGGGAATAAGCATGACGCCTGAAGATAGGATTCATGCGCTTGGCATCTGGCAGGGCCCGATCGATATTTCGCCGATAGCAGGCGGCATCACCAACAGGAACTACCTGGTCAGCGATGCCGTCGCGCGTTGCGTCGTCAGGCTCGGCACCGATATCCCGATCCATCACATCAGCCGGCAGAACGAGCTTGCCGCAAGCCGTGCGGCGCATGCCGCCGGTATATCGCCTGCCGTCATCCATCATTCGCCGGGCGTTCTGGTGCTCGAATATATCGAGGCGAGAGCGCTTTCGCCTGATGATATCAGGAGGCCGGAAACGCTCGCCCGGGTCGTGCCGCTGGTGCGCGCCTGCCACCGCGACATCGCCCGGCATTTCCGCGGCCAGGCGATGATCTTCTGGGTCTTTCACGTCATCCGCGATTACGCCGCCAATCTGAAGGCCGCGGGCAGTGCCTATCTGCCTCTGCTGCCGGCGCTGGTCGGCCGGGCCGAGGCGCTGGAAGAAGCGGCAGGGCCTTTCGAAATCGCCTTCGGCCACAACGACCTGCTGGCCGCCAATTTTCTCGACGACGGCAAGCGGCTCTGGTTGATCGACTGGGATTATGCCGGCTTCAACACGCCGCTTTTCGATCTCGGCGGATTGGCCTCCAACAATGAGCTCCCGCAAACGGCAGAACACACGATGCTGGAGACCTATTTCGACCGGCCGCTGACCGATGATCTCATCAGGCGCTATGGCGCGATGAAATGCGCTTCGCTGCTGCGCGAGACGCTCTGGAGCATGATTTCGGAAATCCATTCCAGCATCGATTTCGACTATGCCGCCTATACGGCCGAAAATCTCGCGCGTTTCGAACGCGCCTATCAAGCCTTTGAACAGGATCAATAAATGACAAGGGAATTACCGAAGACGGCGAAAGCCGTGGTCATCGGCGGCGGCATCATCGGCTGTTCGACAGCCTATCATCTCGGCAAGCTCGGCTGGACCGATACCGTCCTGCTGGAGCGAAAGAAGCTCACCTCGGGCACCACCTTCCATGCCGCCGGCCTCGTCGGCCAGCTGCGCACCAGCGCCAACATCACCCAGCTTCTCGGTTATTCCGTCGATCTCTACAAGCGGCTGGAGGAGGAGACCGGCCTCGGCACCGGCTGGAAGATGAATGGCGGCCTGCGCCTTGCCTGCAACGAGGAGCGCTGGACCGAGGTCCGGCGCCAGGCGACCACCGCCCAGTCCTTCGGCCTCGAAATGCAATTGCTGACGCCGCAGGAAGCATTCGATCTCTGGCCGCTGATGACAACGGACGATCTCGTCGGCGCCGCCTTCCTTCCCACGGACGGCCAGGCCAATCCCTCCGACATCACCCAGGCGCTGGCGAAAGGCGCCCGCATGTCAGGCGTTTCGATCTTCGAGGACACCGAAGTCATCGACCTGGAAATCGACAAGGGAAGGATCCGCGCCGTCGTCACCGCTGAGGGCCGCATCGAATGCGAGCGCGTCGTCGTCTGCGCCGGTCAGTGGACGCGCGCCTTTGCCGCCCGCTTCGGCGTCAACGTGCCGCTGGTCTCCGTCGAGCATCAATACATCATCACCGAATCCTTCGGCGTGCCCTCCAACCTGCCGACCCTGCGCGATCCCGATCGCCTGACCTACTACAAGGAAGAAGTCGGCGGCATCGTCATGGGCGGCTATGAGCCGAATCCCATTCCCTGGGCGCAAAACGGCATCCCCGACGGCTTCCACTACACGCTGCTGGACAGCAATTTCGATCATTTCGAGCAAATCATGGAACAGGCGCTCGGCCGCGTTCCGGCACTGGAAAATGTCGGCGTCAAGCAGCTGCTGAACGGCCCGGAAAGCTTCACGCCGGATGGCAACTTCATTCTCGGCGAGGCGCCGGAGCTGAAGAATTTCTTCGTCGGCGCCGGCTTCAACGCCTTCGGCATCGCCTCGGCCGGCGGCGCGGGCATGGCGCTTGCCGAATGGGTGACGAAGGGCGAACCGCCCTATGATTTGTGGCCGGTCGATATCCGCCGCTTCGGCCGTCCGCATTTCGATACCGACTGGGTGCGCACCCGCACGCTCGAAGCCTATGGCAAACATTACACCATGGCCTGGCCGTTCGAGGAGCATTCGAGCGGCCGCCCCTGCCGCAAATCGCCGCTTTACGACCGGCTGAAGGCGCAGGGCGCCTGTTTCGGCGAAAAGCTCGGCTGGGAGCGGCCGAACTGGTTTGCCGATCTCTTCGCCAACGAGGAGCCGAAGGATGTCTACAGTTATGCCAGACAGAACTGGTTCGACGCCGTCGGCCGCGAGCACAAGGCGGTGCGTGAAGCGGCCGTCATCTTCGACCAGACCTCCTTTGCCAAATTCGTGCTGAAGGGCAGGGATGCCGAGGCAGCGCTCTCCTGGATCGCTTCCAACGATGTCGCAAGGCCTGTGGGATCGCTCATCTACACGCAGATGCTCAACGACAAGGGCGGCATTGAATGCGACGTGACGGTCGCCCGCATCGCCGAGAACGAATATTACATCGTCACCGGCACCGGTTTTGCTACCCATGATTTCGACTGGATCGCCCGCAATATACCGGCAAAGATGCATGCCGAGCTGGTCGACGTCACGTCAGCCTATTCGGTGTTGTCGCTGATGGGACCGAATTCGCGCGCCGTGCTGGAAAAGGTGACGGGCAGCGACGTCTCGAATGCGGCCTTCCCCTTCGGCCGGGTCAGGACCATCGGCATATCAGGCTGCCCGGTGCGGGCGCTGCGCATCACCTATGTCGGCGAGCTTGGTTACGAGCTGCATATTCCCGTTGAATATGCGACGACGGTCTATGACGTGCTGATGGCATCAGGCGGCGAATTCGGCCTGGTCAATGCCGGCTACCGCGCCATCGAGAGCTGCCGCCTGGAAAAGGGCTATCGCGCCTGGGGATCGGATATCGGTCCCGACCATACGCCTGTTGAAGCCGGTCTCGGTTGGGCGGTGAAGATGCGCAAGGCCATTCCCTTCCGCGGCCGCGAAGCGATCGAACGGCAGCTTGCAGGCGGGGTGAACAAGCGCCTTGCCTGCTTTGTTCCCGAAAATGCCGATACCGTGTTGCTCGGCCGTGAAACGATCTATCGCGACGGCAAGCGCGTCGGCTGGCTTTCGAGCGGCGGCTTCGGCTACACGCTGGGCAAGCCGATCGGCTATGGCTATGTCCGCAGCCCCGAGGGGGTGACCGAGGATTTCGTCCTCTCCGGCACCTATGAGCTCGATGTCGCGCGGGAGCGTATCCCCTGCAAGGTGTCACTGTCGCCGCTCTACGATCCCGATATGGCGCGTATCAAGGCGTAGCGGGGGAGTCTAGAACAGCGGCAACCTATCGTCCTGGATCAGAATCTCCAGCTTGTCGGAGACATCCTGCGTCCACGCCCGGTGTCCTGTCAAAGCCGCCGGAAAAAGTCCGGGAAGGGTGAAGAGTGCCGCCGAAATCGCCAGACCGGTGCGCGGGACATCGGCGATGAGGGCGGCGATCTCAGCCGCACGGGGGTCGCGCAACTCGTAGCGATCGCCGTTGCCGTGTTCGCCGATGGCATAGCGCATCCAAGCCGCAACAGCGATCGCATAGGTCTCTGCCCTGTCGCCAAGGGCCAGTGCCTCGCAGGCCGGTTCCAGGAGCCGCTGCGGCAGTTTCTGCGTGCCGTCCATGGCGATCTGATAGGTGCGATGGGCGATCGCCTTGTTTGCAAAGCGTGCTATCAATTCGCTGGCATAGTGATCGAGATCGATGCCGGGAACCGCATCGAGCGTTCTCGCGGCCGCATGCATGTGCCGGTAGGCAAGTGCGGCAAGGCCGGCATCGTCCATCACGTCGCGGATGAATTCATAGCCGCCGATATAACCGAGATAGGCGAGCAGCGAATGCGCGCCGTTCAGCATCCGCAGCTTCATCTTCTCGTAGGCGGAGACATCTTCGACCATCAGCGCACCGTGCACCTTTTCCCAGGCCGGCCGGCCATTGGCGAAATGGTCTTCGATGACCCATTGCGTAAAGGGTTCGGTCTCGATCGCCGCCATATCCGTGCGGCCCGTCAGCCGCTCTGCATCGGCATAGGTCGCGTCCGTGCTGGCCGGCGTGATACGGTCGACCATCGTGGAGGGGAAGGGTACATTCGCTTCGATCCAGCGATGCAGGTCGGGATCGATGCGGGAGGTGAATTCCAGCACGAGGCGTTTCAGCACGGCGCCGTTGCTCGGCAGGTTGTCGCAGCTCAGCGGCGTAAAGGGCGCTATGCCCTTCTTCCGCCGGCGTGCCAGGCCTTCGACGAGATAGCCGATGACGCCCCGCGGCGCATGCCGGTTGGCAAGGTCGGCGACAATATCGGGATGCTTCAGGTCGAGGCCACCCGTCGCAGGATCGAAGCCATAGGCCTTTTCCGTCACCGTCATGCTGACGATGCGGATATCAGGGTCTTCGAGCCGCGCCAGCAGGCCGGCCGGATCGCGCGGCGCCACATGCGCCTTCAGGATCGGCCCGATCACCTGCGCCGTCGTGCCTGACGTATCGCGGATCAGCATCGTATAGAGGCCATTCTGGGCAGTCAGATTATCCGCGACGTCAGGCGTGCGCAGGCTTGCCACTTCGATGCCCCAGTCACCGCCCGCGGCCGAGAGCGCATCATCCGTGAAGGGCGCGAAATGCGCGCGGAAGAATGCGCCCGGCCCGAGATGCAGGATGCCGCTCTTCAGCCGGCTGCGGTCATAGGCGGGAAGCTTCGCCGTCGGGGCGAGGCCGGAAAGGGTCTGCAGTCGTTCGCTCACAGCTTGTAGGCCTTCTTCGCATTGCCATAGGAGAGTTCGCCCGCGACGATCTCGGCGTCCCGTTTGGAAATCCGGTGCTCGGCGGCGAGCTGGGCGAGGAAGCGGCAGACTTCGCGGCGCCACACATCATGCCGCGCTGGGATCGACAACAGCGCGCGCGTATCATCGTTGAAACCCGCCATATTGGCAAAGCCTGCCGTCTCGACCACCTGGTCGAGATAGCGCCTTATGCCGTTCGGGCTGTCGTGGAACCACCAGGGCGGGCCGATCATCAGGCAGGGCCAATGGCCGACCATCGGCGCCATCTCGCGCGCATAGGTCGTCTCGTCGAGCGTGAAGAGCAGCACCCTGAGCCCCGGCGCATGGCCGTATTTGGAAAGCAGCGCATTCAGGCCGCCGACCCAGTCCGTGCGTGTCGGGATATCAGCGCCCATATTGGGGCCGCGCGCCGCAAAAAGCCCGCTGTCGGTATTGCGTCGGGAGCCGGCATGGATCTGCATCACCATGCCGTCTTCGGCCGAAAGCCCGGCCATCTCCGTCATCATCAGGCCGCGGAAGAGTTCGGCGTCTGCAGGCGAAAGCGGTCCCTTCAAGGCCTTGTCGAGCAGCGCCTGTTTTTCCGCAAGCGGCAGATCCGCGGTAAAGGCGGTGGGCACGCCATGGTCGGTCGCGGTGGCGCCGAACTGGCGGAAATAGGCGCGCCGGCGGCGATGCGCCTCGACCAGGCCGTCCCAGCGCGTTACGTCGGCGCCGGTGATCTCTCCGAACTTGACGAGATTGTCGCGGAAGCCGACGGCGTCGGGATCGGTGATGCTGTCCGGCCTGTAGGTGGTGCGCACCTTGCCGATCCAGCCGTCCGCCGCCATCTTCTGGTGATGCGCCAGCGGGTCGAGCGCGCCTTCGGTCGTCGCGATCGTTTCGATGCCGAATCGCTGATGCAGCGCCCGCGGGCGGAATTCAGGAAGAGCAAGCTGAGCATTGATATGGTCGTAGAGCGCATCGGCATTGTCTGGTGTCAGCGGCTCGGTGCAGCCGAGCACGGCCGACATCGCATGATCGACCCAGATGCTGGAAGGCGTCCCGCGGAAGAGATGGTAATGCGCGGCAAAGCTCCGCCAGATCGCCCGCCCCTCAGCCACCGGCTTGCCGTCGAGCCGCGGCACGCCGAGTTCGTCCAAAGTGACGCCGACGCTGTGCAGCATCCGGAAGAGATAGTGATCGGGAATGACCAGCAGCGAGGCCGCGTCTTCGAAGGGCTTGTCGTCGGCAAACCAGGAGGGTTCGGTATGCCCGTGCGGGCTGACGATCGGAAGGTTGCGCACTGTCTCGTAGAGGTCTCGCGCGATGGTCCGTGTTGCCGGATCAGCCGGAAAAAGCCGGTCCGGATGAAGAAAGCCGTTCCCTGCATCCATCAGTATTCCTCCCTGGTGGATAAGGGCCTACCCCACAACATCAGGCACGGCAAGGTCTTTTAGTAACCAAACGGTTCAGTTTTGCGCATGGCTGCATTGGGCATGGAAAGCATTGACGAGGTGGCCTATTTCCGCTTTGGGAGAACCATCTGTTCTGCCGGTTTCGGCAAAGGAGGATCGATGTCCGACGAGACGAACCGCATTACCCGGCTGGAAGAAATGCTGGCCTACCAGGCAAAGACGATCGAAGAGCTTTCCGATCAGCTCGCCGAGCAATGGAAGACGGTGGAGCAGATGCGCACCAAGCTCGACCGGTTGACCGAACGCTTCCTGTCGCTGGAGGAGCAGTCGCTGGAAGCTCCTGGTATCACCCGTCCGCCGCATTATTGACGACACGCGGCTGAATGCCGCGTGTCCCAGTGCTTCTTATATCGTAGATGACCCGGATCAGACGCCGCCGATGCAGAGATATTTCATCTCCAGGTAATCGTCGGCGCCGTGACGCGAGCCTTCGCGGCCGAGGCCGGATTGCTTGATGCCGCCAAAGGGCGCTGTCTCCGACGACATCAGGCCGGTATTGATGCCGATCATGCCGTATTCCAGCGCTTCCGCTACACGCCAGACCTTGTTCAGGTCACCGGCATAGAAATAGGCGGCAAGACCGAATTCCGTATCATTGGCCTGGGCGATGACGTCCTCGACCGTCTCGAAGCGGAAGAGCGGCGCCACCGGCCCGAAGGTTTCCTCGCGCGCCACCTTCATGCCGCGCGCCACACCGGTCAGTACCGTCGGCGCAAAGAAGGTGCCGGCGCCGTCGATGCGCTTGCCGCCGATCAGCACCTTGGCGCCCTTGGCAAGCGCGTCGCTGACATGGTCTTCCACCTTGGCAAGGCCCTGCTCGTCGATCAGCGGCCCGATCAAGACACCCGGCTCGAAGCCGTCGCCGACCGGCATCTCGGCGACCTTGGCGGCGAGCTTGGCCGCAAAGGCGTCATAGACGTTCGACTGGACGTAGAGGCGGTTGGCGCAGACGCAGGTCTGACCTGCATTGCGGTATTTGGAGGCGATCGCGCCCTCGACGGCGGCGTCGAGGTCGGCATCGTCGAAGACGATGAACGGCGCGTTGCCGCCGAGCTCCAGGCTCACCTTCTTGATCTGGTCGGCACACTGCCGCATCAGGATGCGGCCGACTTCCGTCGAGCCGGTGAAGCTGATCTTGCGCACCTTTTCATTGCCGCAGAGCTCGCGGCCGATCGCCGGGCCGTCGACGCCGACGATGACGTTGAAGACGCCTGGGGGAATACCGGCCTGCTCGGCGAGCACGGCAAGGGCGATCGCCGTCAGCGGCGTCTGTTCGGCGGGCTTCGACACCGCGGTGCAGCCGACGGCAAGTGCCGGCGCGATCTTGCGGGCAATCATCGCCGCCGGGAAATTCCACGGCGTGATCGTGCCGACGACGCCGACCGGCTGCCTGATGACGATCATGCGCTTGTCTTGGGAAGGCGCGGGAATCGTCTCGCCGTAGATGCGCTTGGCCTCTTCCGCATACCATTCGATATAGGCCGCGGCATAAAGGATCTCGCCGCGCGCTTCCGGGAACGGCTTGCCCATCTCGGCGGTCAGGATCGCCGCGAGCTCGTCGGCATTGGCGACCATCAGGTCGAACCATTTGCGCAGGAGCGCGCTGCGCTCTTTGGCTGGGCGGGCAGCCCAGGTCGGTTGGGCGGCATGCGCTGCATCGATCGCCGTCCGCGTCTCGCCCGCACCCATATCGGGCAGCGAAGCGAGCAACTCGCCGGTTGCCGGGTTGAGCACGTCGAAAGTCTTCGTGGCATCGCCTGATGTCCAGACGCCGTTGATATAGCCGGCATCGCGCAGCAAGGGCGAGGAGAAGGGAACGTGCCTGGTCAGTGCAGTGGTGAAAGCCATGTCATATCCTCCTGGGGAGTGCGGCTGCCGGTGGCCGGCAGCCATTGAAATCCGGTTCCGGTGCGCTTAGCTGGCCGCGCTCGCTTCCAGTATCGAGGCCTCGAGAATGTCGAGCGCCTCGCCGAGGATTTCGTCCTGGATGGTGATCGGCGCCAGGAAGCGGATGACGTTTCCGTGGGTGCCGCAGGTGAGCAGGATCAGCCCCTTGTCGAGCGCGATCAGCCGCACCCGGTTGGCGAAATCAGCACTCGGCAATCCCGTCGTCCGGTCATTGAATTCGACGGCGTTCATGAAGCCCGGCCCGCGGATATCGACGATCTCGGGCACCGTATCGCGCAGCGATTCCAGTCGCTGCTTCAGCCGGCCTCCGAGCTGATTGGCGCGGTTGCAGAGATCTTCGTCCTTGATGACGTCGAGCACGGCATGGGCGGCTGCGATCCCCAGCGGATTGCCGCCATATGTGCCGCCAAGCCCGCCCGGCCCCGGCGCATCCATGATCGCGGCGCGGCCGGTGACGGCGGCGAGCGGAAATCCGCCGGCCAGGCTCTTTGCCATCGTCGTCAGGTCGGGCGCCACCTCGTGGTGATCCATCGCGAACATCCTGCCGGTGCGGGCAAAACCGGTCTGCACCTCATCGGCGATCAACAGGATGCCGTGTTGGTCGCAGAGTTCGCGCAGCGCCTTCATGAAGGCACCGGGCGCCGGGTAGAAACCGCCTTCACCCTGGACCGGCTCGATGATGATGGCCGCGACGCGCTGCGGATCGACGTCGGCGGCGAAGAGTTTCTTCAGGGCTGCCAGCGACTGGTCGACCGTGACGCCGTGCAACTCGACCGGAAAGGGAACGTGGAAGACATCGCCCGGCATCGCGCCGAAACCGACCTTGTAGGGCACGACCTTGCCGGTCAGCGCCATGCCCATGAAGGTGCGGCCGTGGAAGCCGCCGCCAAAGGCGATGACCGCCGAGCGGCCGGTTGCCGCACGTGCGATCTTGACGGCGTTCTCGACCGCTTCGGCCCCCGTCGTGACAAAGATCGTCTTCTTCTCGAAGTTGCCCGGCACCAGTGCGTTCAGCCGTTCGGCGAGATGCACGTAGCTTTCGTAGGGCACCACCTGATGGCAGGTATGGGTGAAGCGGTCGAGCTGGTCCTTGACCGCGGCGATGACCCGGGGATGGCGGTGGCCGGTGTTGAGAACGGCGATGCCGGCGGCGAAATCGATGTAGCGGTGGCCTTCCTTGTCCCAGATCTCGGCGTTCTCTGCACGATCGGCATAGATCTGGGTCGTCATGCCGACGCCGCGTGAAATGGCTGCGTTCTTCCGGTCCGTAAGGCTTGTCGCGGTCATCGATGCGCTCCTGCGCTGAAAAGGGGCTTGAGAACTATCTTGCATAAATTCTGCAAGACATGTAGAAAACTCCTACATTTTTCCTGCAAGAAAACAAGTGGGATTTTTTGCTTCAAACATCACGCCTTTTGATGAATGCTCGCGGGCGATTGGAATCAGGGATATTTCGGATGGGTGACAACGGACCTGTGCGCTACAAGGTGGCGGAGGCCGCGCGGCTGGCGGGCGTTTCGGCCTCGACCTTGCGCCTCTGGGAAAGCCAGGGTTTGCTGGTTCCCGGCCGTTCGCAAACCGGCCATCGGCAATACAGCGCCGACGATGTGGCGCGGCTGAAGCGCATCTCCTGGTATCGTGTCGAACGTGGCCTCAATCCCGCGGCAATCCGGGAGGCGCTGGAGAGCGAGGAACCTTCCGCCGATGGCGCCGAGGCGAGCCAGGATTCCGGCATCGGCCGCAAGCTGCGCAGCCTGCGCCATGCGAGCGGCAAGACGCTCGATCAGGTCGCCGGCGACATCGGCGTCACCGCGTCGACGCTCTCGACGCTGGAGCGCACCTCGCAGGGCGTCAGCTTCAAGACGCTGCACGATCTCGCCGAATATTACGGCACCACCGTCTCGCGCCTCTCGGGCGAGGAGCGCGCGGACGTGCCGACGCTGGTGCGCGCCGGCGAATGGCGGACATGGCCGGAAACGACGCCCGGCGTCACGGTGCAGCTCCTCGCCGAAGGCCGCAGGATGATGGACTGCCATCGTTTCGTGCTGGCGCCCGGTGCCGCCAGCGAAGGCGCCTATCGCCACGAGGGCGAAGAATTCATGCATGTCCTGTCCGGCCGGCTGGAACTGGTGCTCGACAGCGATCAGTTCTTCGATCTTGGCCAGGGCGATTCACTTTATTTCGAAAGCCGACGTTACCATTCTTGGCGTAATCGCCATGATGGTGAAACCGTGATTCTCTGGATCAACACGCCGCCGACATTCTGACCGCTGCACGAAGCGGAGATTGAAGATCAAAAGAGTAGAGCGTCCTTTGCGCGTCCGAGAGGACGGGAGGGCTCTGCGGCAGGAAAGCGGTTTCGCATTCTGCACCTTTGCGCTATAGCGCTGCTGCATAATTGCTTAAATCGGCATGGATTTAAGGATAAATTATACAGCCATTCAAAGCGCTACAGCGTCCTTTGCGCGTCTGAAAAGACGCACCGCGCTGTAGAGGATGCATTCGAACGAAAGATTGTCTCATGGCGGCTACCATACGTTATCACGAAGGCGATATTTCCGCGGCCGATGCCGCCCGCTACACTGGCGCGGTCGCGATCGACACCGAAACGCTCGGCCTGGTGCCGCGCCGCGATCGGCTCTGCGTCGTCCAGCTTTCGCCGGGTGACGGCACTGCCGACGTTATCCGTATTGCTGCCGGCCAGAAGCAGGCTCCCAATCTCGTCGCTCTGCTCGAAGACCCCACCCATCAGAAGATCTTTCATTACGGCCGTTTCGATATTGCCGTGCTATTCCATACTTTCGGAGTCACGACGAACCCGGTTTTCTGCACCAAGATCGCCTCGCGCCTGAGCCGGACCTATACGGATCGCCACGGCCTCAAGGACAATCTCAAGGAGATGCTCGACGTCGATATCTCCAAGACGCAGCAATCTTCCGATTGGGCGGCCGCGACGCTGTCCCCGGCCCAGCTCGAATATGCCGCTTCCGATGTGCTTTATCTGCACGCGTTGCGCGACAAGCTGACGGAACGCCTGATCCGCGACGGCCGCTTCGACCATGCGACGGCCTGCTTCGCATTCCTGCCGACCCGCGCCAAGCTTGACCTGCTCGGCTGGGAAGAGGCCGATATCTTCGCTCATAGCTGAGCGATTCATTCTTCGACAGGTGACCAAGGACCGTGGGCATGTTTGCCTGCGGCCGTTATCGATTCGTTAACGCCTCTTTCCTAAAATTCCAGTTAATATTTATGCATTCGATGACGCGAGAATGCGTCATGCGGACAGGAGGATCTGCTGGGATGCAAGGGGACCGGATGAGCGCGGTCCTTTTATAGAGCCTGCTTTCATCGTCACTTTGCGAAAGGAGCATGCCATGTTGACTCCCGTTCGTGCAGCGTCCAATGCAAGCTTTTCGTCCCAAGGCCAGACTGCGGCGATCGTCGCCGGTGGTCTCGGTCGTTCAGTGATTGCCCCCGCGCCTGTCAACGCCGTCGAAGCGGCTGATCTCAATTCCGCCATTGCCGGCAAGCTCAATATTCTGCTTCTGGCCGCGCGCGAGCGTATGGTCGAAGCGCTTTTCGATGTCATCGATGCGGCAGGCCGCTCGATCTCGCTGGATCGCGGCGAGGACGAGACCAATCTTGCCTTTGCCTCCCGGCTTGCCGATGCCATCCGGCGGCTGCCGGCTGTCAGGATCGACGAGGTCGAGCGCCAGCTGACCGATGAGGGCCATAGCCTGCCGTTGCGGATGATCGCCGAAGCCCTGAAGAACCCGGCAGGCCCGGAAGCAGCCCGCATCGTCGCCTATCTGGAAATCATCCGCTACAAGGATCGCGACCTCGCCGCCCGCGCCGTCGTCCGCTCTTATGGCCAGAACGACGCTTCGCCGATGCGCGCCGAAACCCGTCCCGAGATCCAGCTGCATGAGGACAGCCTGCCTGCCGCCATGCGCCAGCCTGCGGAAAAGGCGCCTGTGCAAGCCGATCCGCTGATCGAGGCCGCAACTTCGGCGACTGCCGAGGAAGCGGTCATCGCCGAAGCTGTGGAAGCTGCCGATCCGGAAACGCCGCAGGCTGCAAACCGGGCTCAGTCCGCCCCGGCGACGACAAGCGAGGTAGCACCGAAAAAATCGGCGCCGCAGGAGATCGAAGACCGGCAACCGCTGTCGACGAATGCCGCAGCGGCCGACGACGCGCAGGAAACGCCGGCGCCGCCTGCCATCCAACCCCACGCGACATCGGAAAAAGTCGATCCTGTCATTCCGAAGAACTGGACAGGCATTGTCGCCTCCATGACCGGAGAAGCCTCCGAGATGATCGCCACCATCATCCGCGAGCAGGACGTCGAAGCCCTGCTGGAGGATGTCCCCGTCGAGGCGGCGGTGGAGATCGATACGATCCTCGATGACGCCGTGATCAGCGATGCGACCGAGACCTTGACCCGGCAGCCGGCCGAATTCGTCGCTCCCGATGCTCGCCAATCCGCAGCGCTCCACCCCTCGCAGATGGATATCGAGAGCGCGGTCGCGGTCGCCCGTCAGCCGAAAGAAATCGCCGCGCAACCGCAAATCATCCCGATGTCCGAGACCGTCGAGGCTTCCTATATGCCGCTGGCGGCAAAGATGCCGGAGGGGTTTGCCTATGCCCAGCTGCCTTACCAGTTCGCCAAGGATACGCCGCCGAACGAGACGGCAGGCGAAACGCATCACCAGCATCAGCACCATCGCGACGACGCGTCCGAGGATCAGCAGCAGGCGCAGTCCGGTGGCGAGGATGCCGAGCCTGATGCCGAAGAAACCGAGGCAGCGCCCGGGCGAAGAACGCCAAGGATGATCGATGCCGAGCCGTCCGTTTATCAGGCAGGCACGGCCGCCGACCCGGTCTATGCGCTCTATCAGCGCATGGTCGGCTGGGAATAAGATTTCTATCGCCTGAAAATGAAGAACCCGCCGGATCGCTCCGGCGGGTTCTTCAATTCAGAGGCGGATGCGAGGCTTATTCGCCGCCGCGGTTCTTCAGGGCTGCGCCCAGGATGTCGCCGAGCGAAGCGCCGCTGTCGGACGAACCGAACTGGGCGACGGCTTCCTTCTCTTCCGCAATCTCCAGAGCCTTGATGGACAGCATGATCTTGCGGTCCTTCTTGGAGAAGTTGGTGACGCGGGCATCGAAGACCTGGCCGACCGAGAAGCGCTCGGGGCGCTGCTCGTCGCGGTCGCGAGCGAGGTCGGCGCGGCGGATGAAGGAAGTGATGTCCTCGTGGTTGACGAGCTTCACTTCGACGCCGCCGTCGTTGACTGCGATGACTTCGCAGGAAACGACTGCATTCTTGCGCAGGTCGCCCGATGCAGCGGCTTCGCCGACCGCATCCTTGCCGAGCTGCTTGATGCCGAGCGAGATGCGTTCCTTCTCGACATCGACGTCGAGAACGACGGCCTTGACGACGTCACCCTTGTTGAACTCCTCGATGACCTGTTCGCCCGGACGGTTCCAGTCGAGGTCGGAGAGGTGCACCATGCCGTCGACATCGCCGTCGAGGCCGATGAACAGGCCGAATTCGGTCTTGTTCTTGACTTCGCCTTCGACTTCAGTGCCGGCCGGATGGCTGCGGGCGAATGCTGCCCACGGGTTTTCCAGCGTCTGCTTGAGGCCGAGCGAGATACGGCGCTTGGACGGATCGACTTCGAGAACGACGACTTCGACTTCCTGGCTCGTGGACAGGATCTTGCCGGGGTGAACGTTCTTCTTGGTCCAGGACATTTCCGAGATATGGATCAGGCCTTCGATGCCCGGCTCCAGCTCGACGAATGCACCGTAGTCGGTGATGTTCGTGACGGTACCGGAAATCTTCTTGCCTTCCGGATACTTGGCCTGGATGCCATCCCACGGATCGCTCTCGAGCTGCTTCATGCCGAGCGAGATACGGTGGGTTTCCTGGTTGATGCGGATGATCTGAACCTTGACCTGCTGGCCGATGTTCAGGATTTCCGACGGATGGTTCACACGGCGCCATGCCATGTCGGTGACGTGCAGCAGGCCGTCGATGCCGCCGAGGTCGACGAACGCACCGTAATCGGTGATGTTCTTGACGACGCCGTCGACAACCTGGCCTTCTTCGAGGTTCTGAACGATTTCAGAACGCTGTTCGGCACGGGATTCTTCCAGAACCGTACGGCGCGAAACCACGATGTTGCCGCGGCGCTTGTCCATCTTGAGGATTTCGAAGGGCTGCGGGTTGTGCATCAGCGGAGTGACGTCGCGGATCGGGCGGATATCGACCTGCGAACGCGGCAGGAAGGCGATCGCACCGTCGAGGTCGACCGTGAAGCCGCCCTTGACCTGGTTGAAGATCACGCCTTCGACGCGCTCGCCGGCTTCGAACTTGGCTTCGAGCTTGATCCAGCTTTCTTCGCGGCGAGCCTTCTCGCGCGATAGAACGGCTTCGCCAAGCGCGTTTTCGATGCGCTCGACATAAACTTCGACTTCGTCGCCGACCTTCAGCGAACCGTCCTTGGCGCGTGCGCCGAATTCCTTGAGCGCGATGCGGCCTTCAACCTTGAGGCCGACGTCGACAACGGCGACGTCCTTCTCGATGCCCGTGACGATGCCCTTGGTGACATAGCCTTCGGCCAGGTCGTTCTTGGCAAAGGACTCTTCGAGAAGAGCCGCGAAATCCTCGCGGGAGGGGGTAGCTACTGACATAAAATCTCCTGCGTGCCCTAAACGGAAGCGGACACGTATGCGCCGGTTGGTTTGCGTTGAACGGGCCTGAACCCAGTCCGCCCTCTCTCGAAGGCAATCCGGCGCTTGGACGGAATTTCAGGCTGCTGCATTAGAAGCGATCCGTGCTCAGAGCACGCAAAATCGCTTGAATTTAGGCATTTCGGCTCAAGACCGCATCGATGATCGATTGAGCGGCATGAAACGCGGCCTCTATACTCATTTCCGACGTATCAAGCAAGTGCGCATCGACCGCTGGTTTCAAAGGGCTGTCGGCCCGTCCCATGTCGCGTTCGTCGCGCCGCTTGACGTCCTCGAAAATCGCATCGAAATCCGCCGTCGCCCCCTTGCCGAGGATCTCGTCGTAGCGGCGTCTCGCGCGAACCTCGGGCGACGCCGTCACATAGAGCTTCACTGGCGCATTGGGGCAGACGACCGTGCCGATATCGCGCCCGTCGAGCACCGTCCCCGGCGCTTTCGCCGAAAACCGCCGCTGCGCCTCGACCAGCGCCCGGCGCACCGCCGGCATGACGGCAATCTTCGAGGCGGCTTCGCCGATCTCATGTTTGGAAAGTATATCGCGATCCAGTCCGGCGAGTTCAACCTCGCGCGCGATCTTTTCCGCCACCGCCTCGTCGTCGAGCGGCAGGCCGGCATCGAGCAGCGCCTTGGCCGTGGCGCGATAGGTCAGGCCGGTGTCGAGATGATGGAAGCCATATCGCTCGGCGATAAGGCGCGAAAGCGTACCCTTGCCGGCCGCCGCCGGGCCATCGATGGCGATGATGAAAGTCTTGGTTGTCATGCGATCAATCCTGCGGCAGCGCATGGGAACGGCAAATGAGATCGTCTTTGCGGAAATGCGGGGCGTTGGTCCATCACTGCGGCACCTCCTCGATCTTTGCTCCAAGGCCGGCCATCAGCTGCATGAATTCCGGAAAGCTGGTCGCGATCATCGCCGCGTCGTCGATCGTCACAGCATGCTCCGATGCAAGCCCCAGAACAAGGAAGCTCATGGCGATGCGATGGTCGAGATGCGTGCTGACCTTGCTACCTCCAGCGCTGCCGAGGCCCTTGCCGTCCGGCCGGCCGCGGACGATCAGAAAATCCTTGCCTTCGTCGCAGTCGACGCCATTCAGCTTCAGGCCGTCGGCGACGGCGGAAAGGCGATCGGATTCCTTGACGCGCAGTTCCTCCAGCCCCTTCATCACGGTCGTGCCCTCGGCGAAACAGGCAGCAACCGCGAGGATCGGATATTCGTCGATCATCGACGGCGCCCGTTCTTCGGGAACGGCCACACCCTTCAGCTCGGAATGGCGCACGCGCAAATCCGCCACGTCCTCGCCGCCGGCAAGACGCGCATTCAGCACCTCGATGTCGGCCCCCATCTCCTGCAGTGTCAGGATCAACCCCGTGCGGGTCGGGTTCATCAGCACGTTGACGATGGTGATATCGGAGCCGGGCACGATCAGCGCCGCAACAAGTGGGAAAGCGGTGGAAGACGGATCGCCGGGAACGTCGATCACCTGGCCCGTCAGCCGGCCGCGGCCTTCGAGCCGGATCGTGCGGATGCCGTCCGCGTCGGTCTCGACGGCAAGGGCGGCGCCAAAGCCCTGCAGCATCTTTTCGGTATGGTCGCGCGTCATTACCGGCTCGATGACCGTGGTGATGCCAGGCGTATTGAGACCGGCAAGCAGGACGGCCGATTTCACCTGGGCGGAGGCCATCGGCACGCGATAGCGGATCGGGCTTGGGGTTCCCGGGCCTCGCAGCGTCACCGGCAGCCTGTCGCCCTCCGATGCGCTGACCTGCACGCCCATGTCGCGCAGCGGATTGAGCACGCGGCCCATCGGCCGTTTCGAAAGTGAGGCGTCGCCGATGAAGGTGGAGTGAAAGTCGTAAGTGCCGACGAGGCCCATGGTCAGCCGCACCCCGGTGCCGGCATTGCCGAAATCGAGCGGCGCGTCAGGCGCAAGCAGCGCACCATTGCCGGTGCCCTCGATCACCCACTCTTCGCCTTGCTTGCGAATCCTGGCGCCCATCGCCTGCATCGCCCGGCCGGTATTGATCACATCCTCGCCTTCGAGCAGGCCGGTGATCCGCGTTTGCCCGGAAGCAAGTCCGCCGAACATGAAGGAACGATGCGAGATCGATTTATCGCCCGGAATGCGGACGCGGCCCGTAAGGCCGGCGGATTTGCGGGCGGTGGCGGGCCTGGGCGCAGAGCCGTGAAGCATGGCGCAATCCTTTGCAAACGCAGTCTATTTTTACAGCAGGACACGCTTGGCCGGTCGCAATCCTCGCCCGGTTCTGTGGCTGCCGCGGCTCGTTAACATAAACGCGCCGGGCGGTCATCCGTCGGCGCGGGGAAAACCCCGCAGGGCGTTCATAAAGTTTGGCTTTGACATGGGAAGCCACAGCGATTAAGGGGACCGGCTTATAAATTCCGATGGAACGCCGGCTTGATCGGCATTTGCCGAATCTCGAATTCGGTCATTCTCACGAGGCTTATAGTGGCGAAAGCGGAACTTGGAACCAAGCGTACCGATCCGGAAACCGGCAAGAAGTTTTATGATCTGAACCGGGATCCGATCGTCTCTCCTTATACCGGCAAGTCCTACCCTCTGTCTTTCTTCGAGGAAACCTCGGCGATCGCCGAAGTTGCCGAGGAAGACGAGGTGGCGGAAGTCGATACTGAAAACACCGAAGTCGAACTGGTTTCGCTTGAGGATGCCGATGACGCCGCCTCTGGCGACGACATCCCGGATATCGGCGATGACGATGTTGAAATCGAAGGCGACGACGACGACGATACCTTCCTCACGCCTGACGAAGACGATGACGATGATGACATGAGCGACATCATCGGCGTGACCGGCGACGACGACGAAGTTTGACGATTGCATTTCGGCCCGGCGAGGAAAAAATTCTCCGGGCCGGATTTTTTAGGCTTGCTATCTCCGGAAACCGGAAGTAATAAGCCGCCACTCCGCAGGGCACGCCCTGAGGAGCATCCCAGGACCGGCCCTGCGCCGGACCACCTTGATGGGGCTATAGCTCAGCTGGGAGAGCGCTTGCATGGCATGCAAGAGGTCAGCGGTTCGATCCCGCTTAGCTCCACCAAACTCGTTAGCCAACCGATCTTCAATGTAAAGCTGTGGCTTGTAGGGCTTTGTTCCATTCAACCGAATGAAACGGACCATCGAACCCTGGATCTAACAGCCAGGCTGCGGCTGGCTCCCCTGGCAGGATCGAGGCTCCGGCCGATCGCCGATCTTCATGCGGCCTCTGGGCAGAAGTCCGAGAAGCCGAACATCGACATCTGCAGTCCGTCGGGAAACAATATGCCGTTGAGGAGAGAGACGGCTTTCTCGCTTCGATCGCTGGCGAGCGAATAGTAGATCGTTTGCGATTCGCGGCGCGCCTTGACGACCTGCTGACGTTTCAGCACGTTCAGATGGTGCGATAACGCCGACTGGCTGAGCCCGACACTTGTGGCGAGCTCCGTGGCTGAGATCTCGCCCTTGGCCAGCCTCCGCAGCACCGATAAACGGCTGGCATTGGCGAGCGCGGAAAAATAGTCCGCCAGTTCACGGTCATTGACGATCATCGCCTGCCTCCTCTGAACACGAATGTACATTAGCGGCGCGCAAGACAGGCTCATTGACCTAACGCAAATCTCATAGCGAAAAGGCCGCGCTTGGCATGATGTATTCGCGGTATCCTTGGTGCCGTCAAAATGCACTGAGGGTCAGCGCGGCCGAGAACACCAGCAGGGTTGCGGATCCGCATCGCCGGGCCAGCAACGGCATTTCTTTTTCGCTTCCAAGAACAATTCTGCCTGTCGACAGCCAGATCAAGGATGCGAAAAGGACGACGAAGGCGAGCGCCGCGGTGGCGGCTATCCCAGACACCTCCTGCGCGGAGGGCATCATCGTAAGCCCGATGATAAGCGCCTTGGGATTCAACAGCGTCGTGATCGCCAACTGCCGTACTGTCACAACCTCGGTGGGACTGGATCCGGAGCCCCAGAGCCGTAGCGCGAGGTAGAATACCCAGGTTGCTGAGGCAAGCTTGACACCTTGCGCGACCAGCGGGTGCTGGTTGAGAAAAGGACCGGCCAGGCCGGACGCCGGAACGACAATGGCAAGATAGGCGGCGACCACCGTACCAAGCAGCATGACCGCGCGCCCGGCGGTCAGACCCTGAGAGGCCATCGCCAATATCGCGTTGGTCGGCCCAGGCAAAATGAGAAGCGCAAAAACGCCGGCTGCGAAAGGGAAGAGATGCACTGCTTTGGTCCCTCGGTTCCGTCCGCTTTTTGCACGGTCAGCCACGTCAATCGTTGACAAAGATCACTCCGCGGCCGGAACATTCTCGTGGCCTGGCCGTTGGCATGAGCTAACTCTGAGGTGCCGCCATGCCTCGCATGATCAGCTTCATGCTCACTCGATTGGCCACGGGCTTTGCAATTGGATGCGCCACAGGATTCCTGGTCTGGCAGAACGGTTTTTTGTCTTCCAGCGCCGCGGCAGGCACTCTTGAGAATTACCTTGCCCAAGGGCTGTTCATGTATCTCTTCGCGAGCACAATAAGCATGGGCTACCTGGCCACAGCTCTTCTGCTGGAAGAGGAATAGCCGCTTGATCCCCATCAAGAGACCCCCGGCTTTTGTCGCGGTGTCCGATAGTTGCTGAGGATAGGTCCCCGCTCAGGCAACCATCCGCGCCAATGCACAGCGCGACCAGAGCGAATGCAGCGCCTCGACCAGATGGGCGATATCGGCATCGGAATGCAGCGGGGTCGGCGTGATGCGCAGCCGCTCGGTCTTCTTCGGCACCGTGGGGTAGTTGATCGGCTGGACGTAGACGCCGCAATTGTCGAGCAGCAGATCGGAGATCCACTTGCACTTGGCCGCATCGCCGACCAGCACCGGCACGATATGGCTCGGATTGGGCATATGCGGAATGCCGCGCTGGTCGAGCAGCGCTCTCAGCTTGCGGACCCGGTCCTGATGGCGGGCGCGCTCGAACTGGCTGACCTTCAGATGCTGGATCGAGGCGACGGCGCCGGCGGCGAGCGCCGGCGGCAGCGCCGTGGTGAAGATGAAGCCGGAGGCAAACGAGCGGATGAAATCGCAAAGGGCCGTCGACGCGGCGATATAACCGCCCATCACCCCGAACGCCTTGCCGAGCGTGCCCTCGATGACGGTCAGCCGGTCCATCAGGCCCTCGCGCTCGGCAATACCGCCGCCGCGCGGACCGTACATGCCGACCCCGTGCACTTCGTCGAGATAGGTCATCGCCCCGTATTTGTCGGCGAGGTCGCAGATCTCCCTGATCGGGGCGATGTCGCCGTCCATCGAATAGACGCTCTCGAAGGCGATCAGCTTCGGCGCCTTCGGATCGGCGGCCGCAAGCTTGGCTTCGAGATCGGCCACGTCATTGTGCTTCCAGATCACCTTGTCGCATTTGGCGTAGCGGATGCCCTCGATCATCGAGGCATGGTTCAGCGCATCGGAGAAGATGATCAGGCCGGGGATCTTCGCACCGAGCGTGCCAAGCGCTGCCCAGTTGGACACATAGCCCGACGTGAAGATCAGCGCCGCTTCCTTGCCGTGCAGATCGGCAAGCTCACGCTCGAGCATGACGTGATGGTGGTTGGTGCCAGAAATATTCCGGGTGCCTCCCGCACCCGCGCCACAGTGGTCGATGGCGTTCTTCATCGCCTCGATCACCTTCGGGTTCTGGCCCATGCCGAGATAGTCGTTGGAGCACCAGACCGTGACTTCCTTCTCGCCATCGGCCGTATGGCGGGTCGCGCGCGGAAAGTTGCCGCGGTGACGTTCGAGATCGGCAAAAACGCGGTAACGGCCCTCGGCATGAAGCCCGTCCAGCTCGTTTTTGAAAAACGCTTCGAAATCCATATGCACGCTCCCCTGTGTGGTCCGAGCAATACATTGTGAGGGGTTGGGCGTATTTGATCTTGATCAAGTCGGATGAAGCCCGCGCACCAGGCGGGCGGCTGACGCGCCGGGACCAGCCACGACGAACTGTCCCTTAGCCGCCTGCTGATCGCGGCGGCCGGTCATTCCAATCGTTGCAGCCGACAGGTCGGTTGTTTGATCAACATCAATTATCGGAACGACGTCTGGCATTAAAGCTCGAAGGTATGAGCTCAATTCCACATCTTAAAAACGCAATCGTCGGCCTTGCGCAGCCTGCCAGGTTCCTGGAACTGTCCGAACGCCTGCTTCCTGCACTTGCCGCCCTGACCGCATTCTGCTTCGCGATCGGCCTCTATCTGAGCTTCAGCTCCGACGTCGACTATCAACAGGGGGTAACCGTCAGGATCATGTATGTCCACGTCCCCGCAGCGTGGATGGCCATGCTCTGCTATACGACGATGACCGCCAATGCCATCGGCTCGTTGGTCTGGCGGCATCCCCTGGCCGACGTTGCGGCGCGCGTCGCCGCTCCCCTTGGCGCCGCCTTCACCTTCGTGTCGCTCGTGACCGGCGCGATCTGGGGCAAGCCCATGTGGGGCACATGGTGGGTATGGGACGCCCGCCTGACATCGATGTTCGTGCTCTTCATCATGTATCTCGGCATATTGGCGATCTACCGGGCGATCGACGATCCGGCTCGCGCCGCCCGTGTCACGGCGGTCCTGATCGTCGTGGGTTTCGTCAATATTCCGATCATCAAGTTTTCCGTCGATTGGTGGAACACGCTGCATCAGCCCGCCAGCGTGCTGCGGCTGGGCGGCCCCGCCCTCGACGTCGAGTTTCTACGCCCTCTGCTGGTCATGGGAGTGGCGTTCTCAGCGCTGTTTGCCACGCTCTACGTCGCATCGATAAGAAACGAGATCTGGCGACGGAAGCTGATCAGGCATGACAGGCTCGCAGCAAAAGCCGCTGCTCACCGGGAGACTTGAAATGAACCACGAACACTATGTTCTTGCGGCGTATTTGCTCACCTTCGTGGTCATGGTCACGGCGACGTTGAAGGTCTGGTTCTCAGGACGACGCTACCGCCGTCGGATCGAGGCGCTGGCACGACGTCGGCAGCCTCGCGGAGACCGCTAGGATGCGACGCTACGCCTTCGCTGCGATTCCGCTTGTCGCGTTTCTCGGGATTGCGGGTGCCGTCGCCAATACGCTGTATCGCGAATCCGTGGACGGATATTCCCCCGCCGCTATTCCTTCGGCGTTGGCGGGACGCCGACATCCAGCCGTCGATCTCGCGCCGCTTGCCGGTCTTCAAGCGCCTGGGCTGAACGATCACACAGTTGATGGCCACATCGCCATCGTCAACATCTTCGCGTCCTGGTGCGTTCCCTGTCGGCTCGAACACCCGGCGCTGATGAAACTCGCCAAAGATTCTCGCATAAAGCTCGTCGGCATCAACTATAAGGATGCTCCAGAAAAGGCCGCAGCCTTCCTTCAGGAAAACGGCAATCCGTTCGCGGCAATCGGAATCGACACCACGGGAAGAAGTTCGATCGACTGGGGAGTCTACGGCGTCCCGGAAACATTCGTTATCGATCGCGCGGGACGAATCTTCCTGAGACATGTCGGGCCGATCGACGAGAAAAGCCTCGCGACGGATATCCTACCCGCTCTGGAAAAGATCATCGCCGCCGAATAAGCGGGGCCTCTTCCAGCCGTGTTTGACCTCCATCAAAGAAACGGCCTCGCCTATTGCGTATGTCGGTTTGGCGGGTCGGGATTTTCCCGTGTCAAGGGGGGAAACTTGACAGAGGCTCGCTCGGTTTTGGGGCGCAACACCGAGTGAGCCTCCTCGCGTCAGATTACCCTCACCAATGAGCACCGTGCGGAGACGCCGAGAGCGACAGCCGAAGCCGCGCCGCTAATTCCAGCAAAAAGTGTGTCGCGGTTTTGCGTCCGGAATTGCGTGAAAACAAATGGGGCGCGGGATGAACTGTTTCCACGCCGTGGCAAAGATCTAGCTTGGACGTGCTGTTTCAGCCCCTTTCGGTTACGGTCAGCCGAGCGATCTGGAGCCGATCCCGATAGGCGCCGACGCCCAGGCTTTCGACCAGGGTGCGAACAGCCTTTTGCTTCAACTCCGACTCCACGTTGCCATCGAGTGTCACCTGGCCGTTCTTCACGGTCACTTGGACCTTCTGAGGCGTTATCCCCAACTCCGACCTCAGGCGCGTTCGAACCGCCAGCCTGATCGATTCATCTTCCTTTGGCAGCGGCGCCGTCTGGGCATTGATGATCAGGCCGAGGATGTCTCTGCGGCTGACAATCCCGACAAGACGTCCGTCCTCAACGATCGGTAGCCGCTTGATCCGGTGCGCCTGGAGGCTTTCGGCGATATCCGATACCTCGCTGTCGGGGCACGCCACGATCACATCCTGAGACATGACATCGGCGACACACCAGCCATTCCTGGAAATATATCGCTCAAGATCGATCTCCGATATCATTTCGGGCGCGCGGGCGGCGCGGGGGGAGAATCGGATCTCTTTCCGCAGCAGCAGATCGCCCTCCGTCAGCATTCCGCAGACGCGGCCTTCGTCGTCAATGACAGGAAGACCGCTGACGTTGTTTTGCATCATGACGGCGACGGCGTGGCGTATACCGACCGCTGGACCGATCGATACCACGTTGGTGGTCATTATGTCCTTCGCCTGCATTGTCCTGCCTCGTTTATAGGAATTGTTGCTGGAATGACGATAATGCGAGCTCGTCGAGCCGCCATTGATCTTCGTCAAACAATGCGATCTTCGCCAAGAAGCTCGCTCAGCTTCGCCTGTTCGTCGGCCGTCAGCTTGCTGCCGGTCGGCTTGCCGGCCCTCTTGCGCGCAAAGACCAGCAATGACAGCCCGCCGAGGGTCACCAGCAGCACCGGCGCGCCCC
>Ga0209673_1000568_pt1 | contig 58907 bp, 72 predicted proteins | sample AraplaCol_mMS_r2_2_FD_184274 | JGI IMG/M metagenome (GOLD analysis project Ga0209673, IMG submission 184274) | Arabidopsis root microbial communities from North Carolina, USA - plate scrape MF_Col_mMS_r2 (SPAdes) (version 3) | ecosystem: Host-associated > Plants > Roots > Endosphere | place... | reverse complement strand
CGCTCGGCCTGCAATATGGCGTGCCGCTCGAGGAATATGTCGAGGCCTTCACCTTCACCAAGTTCGAGCCGGCCGGCATGGTCATCGGCAATGACGCGATCAAGAACGCCACGTCGATCCTCGACTATGTCTTCCGCGAGCTTGCCGTTTCCTATCTCGGCCGCCACGACCTGGCCCATGTCGATACGTCTGATTTCTCGAACACGGCACTCGGCAAGGGCATCCAGGAAGGCAAAACCAACCTGCTCTCCACCGGCTGGACCCGCGGCTACAAGCCGACACTGGTGTCCGGCACCGGCGGCGAACGCCAGGCAGGCGAACCCAAGGGTGCTGCCACATCAGCCCCTGCCCGCGCCGCCTCCACCGGCACCGTGACTGCCTTTGCAGGCAGCGCGGCCCGCAAGCTGGAGACGACGATTGCCGTCTCCACCTCCGAAATCGTTGCTTTCAAGCGCGACTACGAGGAGCGCGCCAAGGAGTTGGCGGAAGAGATCGCCGAAGAGCTGACCGAGGAAATCACCAGCGACGCGACAGCCCTCTTCTCCGACAAGGCGGCGGCCGACGCGGCAACGGCGAAATCCGAAGCCAAGAAGCGGGAAGCCGAGCGCCGCCAGCGCTCGATCATGCAGGGCTATACCGGCAACATGTGCTCGGAGTGCCAGAATTTTACGATGGTGCGGAATGGCACCTGCGAGAAGTGCGACACGTGTGGAAGCACAAGTGGGTGCTCTTGATTACTCTTCATACTCCGCATGGATATAAAACGCCAAAAAACGGGGGGAGCAATCGCCCCGTTTTTCTAATTGGAACGCAACGTCGCTGGAATCAGGCTGAAGCTGCGCGTTTCCAAATTACGCTGTAGCTGCTTCAGCCTGATGGTACGGGGCGCACCGGTCCCCTCCGAAGGAGGGCTTTCTCAAAGGCCTTGGTTCCCGCGACCTGGCAATGATCGTAGAAATTCGAAAGAGCGTTTTTATAGCCTTTGAAGTTACTGATTTACCGCGATGCCCTGTCGCTTGACGCGCTACGAAACCACGAGAATTTCCGATAGGGTTAAGCGTCCAAAGGTTCCTGCGGCTTGCCGCTAGGGGTGATCCAACGCACTCCAGCGCCAAACGACGTGGTCTCAGCTGTAAACTCGACACTTCGTGTTCGAAGAGCAGCTTCCAACCGGTCCAGTTTCACTCGACTTACGGCCTCAAAATCGTCGAGTTCGAGCCGGGCGATGAACTTTTGGTCTACGTCGGCGATCTTCGCCAGCTGCGCTTGTGATAGATTGGCCAAGCCTCTTGCCGCAGGTAGCATCGCTCTCCTGTAAGGGTCTTTCCTACCTGGTACTCGCCACCTGATACCCTCACCGAACTCGCTGCCCGCACCAGTGAATTCGACGCCCTCTTCCTCGTATTTCTCTTTCAGAAGGTAAGCAAAGCGCGGTGTGAGCTTATATCGCCCCGCTTCAAGGGTATAGACCGACCGAGGCTTCAGTTTGAACAGGTCTTCGATGCCAGTTTGGGTATATCCCAACAGGCAACGCGCAGCTCTGAGGAGGTCCGGAAGGCTATCCATATACCTGGATGAGCAGGCCAACCAAGGAAATGTCAATTAATTCTGCCTGATACAGAATCGCCATTACAAACAAGTCATAATATTTGCAAATAAGTCATTTCCTTTGCAATTGAGTCGCGAATCAGATTTTGTGTTGCCAACGCAACGGCTTCGCCGCCGAATCAGAGGGCAACTTGTGTGATGGATAAATGGTTAGGCACACCACCGGATCTGATAATCCCAAGACTAAGATCGCTGGTCGAAGATTTGGAACGAGTTGCCGCTCCCGGCAGTTTTGCCGGTGTCAATGACGCGGTCATCATCAAGAACTGCATCCTCACGAGCCGATCTGTCCCCTGCTTGATCGGCCAAATGCATGGCCACCCGACAATCAAAGACGGGGCGGGTATCACGAGCGAACTTTTCTATCTGGACCGAAAGCGGCGCGTCGCTCGCACGCTGAGCCGATGGTATCGGTTCGACGATGGCCTTTTGATCTGATCTCACGTTTCGGAGACCACCAATGGAAAAGGCTCTCGCCGACCAGCTTGACCGGTACATTTACAAACTTCAGGAAGCGTCGCGAAATTTGAAATGTTCGCGATCTGTTGGTGAGATCAGAACGAACCACGACAATGCGGTAATAGCGATGAAGTCCGCAGTGGATTTCTTGGCCTACTGCGCTCTTATTCAGTTCGTTCGACGGAATATCGGCAGCTTGTCACAACCGTCGTGCGTCGCCTTGGTGAGTGTTCCAAGCCAGTGGCTGCTTTCAGATATTGAAGATGCCGCAAAGATAATCTTCAACAGCGCGAAGCAATTTAAAATCTGCCTCCACCCTACGTCAAAGCACAAGCGGGGTTGGGAGATCGACGCAGATGAACTCCTTGCCTCAGATAAACTGATCATTTTCGCGCGGGCTGGCTCGGTGGTTCACGAGGATTTTGAATTGGCAGCGACAGTTCGTGACCGGCTTACCTTGTGCGACGCCAGGCACATCCGCGCACTCAGCAGGCTAAGAGGATGTGGCGCACTTACCGACGAGCAGGTGGCAGTAATCGCACGGCAGCCTTCGGAACGAATGGAAGCGATTTTCCGACGCGGACAACCCGCACAGCGTGCAGCCGAAAGGCTCATGGATGCTCATAGGAAATCAATTGACCGGCCCGCACAGCACCTCGACTTGTCGAAAGGCTTCGGTGAAGCAGGCGTGTGGGCCAAGGAGTTGAAAAGAGATATCCAAGAATGGCGTGAAGGAAAGTTGCCTTGGCCTGAGGTAGATAAGGGGTGTTTGCTCTATGGCCCGCCCGGCACCGGAAAAACACGATTTGCCGCCGCACTCGCTGCAGAATGCGGTCTTCATTTGGAGGCGGCTTCGATCTCTAAATGGCAGAGCTTTAAGGATGGCGACCTGGGCGATATGCTAAAGGCAATGTACCAAGCGTTCGGGGCCGCCAGGGAAAATGCCCCTGCGCTGTTGTTCATCGACGAGTTCGACTCCATCGGTGATCGCTCAAAGTTTCCGTCGCAGCACGAGACTTACTCGACAACGGTTGTCAACGCCCTTCTAGAATGTCTAGACGGCATCGGAGACCGAGAAGGTGTCGTCGTGCTTGGAGCATGCAACCATCCACAAAAAATCGACCCCGCACTATTGCGAAGTGGTCGGCTGGAAAAACATGTTTCATTTCCTTTACCAGACGCCGCAGCTCGTTCAGAAATCCTTGCGTTTCATCTTCCCAGCCTATCAGAAGAGCCCGCCCTCAAGGAAATTGGAGCCCGATTGCCAGGCAAAAGCGGGGCTGATCTCGAACGCTTGGCAAGGGAGGCTCGGCGCATTGCGCGTCGCGAAAATCGATCAGTTACCATCGACGATGTCAGGGCAAGGATAAAGGTACCTGCGCCGCTCGACGCAGCCACTTTGCACCGAGTAGCAATTCACGAGGCAGGGCATGCCATCGTGGCACATGCTCTTTTTATCGGCAAAATCGAACGTGTGGAAATCTATGACAACGTGCATCAGTTCGCGACCGTCATGGACGCCAACGGGCTGACTGCCGTGGAAATGTCCGCCAGAGAATTCACGACACGGTGGGACATCATCAAAATGATCACGATGCATCTCGCTGGAGCGGCGGCAGAGGACTTGATCTTGGGCCACCGTTCAAATTGGGCGTCAGGCACTCGGGACAGCGACCTCTCACAAGCGACAACCTTGGCAATCAAGATGGTTACGGAATATGGCTTCGGTAATTCACTTTATTTCCTTCCTGGTTCCGTCGACATCGAGTCAGCCGTCACACTTTGGGAAGACCAGCCGCTCCGGGATGAAGTCACCGAAATATTGCAAGAGCAGTACCAACGAGCGAGAGACATGCTCGATGGTTTGCGCCCCACTCTGCTCAAGCTCGCGGATGCGCTCGTGAAGGAAAAGTCCTTGGATGCGGGTCAATTGGAACTGTATTGGCCAGGTGCCCCCAAACGCACGAACGTTTTGCGCCAATAGTGCGGCGCGACGACATCCGGCGACAATGAAGGAAATCGAAATCAACGAGCCAAGGAAACGTCGCTGAAATTACGGCGCGGTCCCGGACTTTTTTGCCTACACGGAAGGTATGACATGCGAGCTTGGATCATCAGCGATATCCACCACGCGCGGATGGACGTTCCCTGGAGCAATCTCGCGGTCCCAAAAGCGGACGTTTGCATTTGCGCCGGGGATATCACGAATTCAATAGTTGATAGCATCGCGTATGTCCGGCGCTTCATCGAGCCACACATGCCCGTTATCTTGGTGCTGGGAAATCACGACTATTATAACGCCAGCATCGATTTTGCACTGGAAAGAGCACGTCGCGAAATCGAGGGCACCCGTATCCATCTCCTCGAAAATCAAAGCATCGAGATGGCCGGTTGCCGCTTTGTCGGAGCTACCTTGTGGACGGACTTTGCAGTGTCTATCGGCGGCGACGAGCATATTCCTCCGGAAGAGCGACGGGCCATTGCCTTCGGTCTGGTACCGTCCCAGATGGCAGACTTCACCTGTATTTTCCGATCCGACCCACGACACCCCGGTGAAAACGGGCTGATCACGGCTCGCGAAATCCTTGAGCGCCACATCGCGAGCCGGTCATTTATTGACCGCGAACTGGAAAAGCCGTTCGGCGGCCGCACCTTCGTCGTGACGCACCATGCACCGCTCATTCAGAGCTTTGACGCCCGATTCTTTGGCCACGTAACCAATGCGGCATTCGGAAGTGATCTATCCGACTTGATTGCGCGGCGACGGCCGTCCGTTTGGATTCACGGCCATATCCACCGATTCCGCGACTATATGTCTGACAAGACCAGGGTAATTTGCAATCCAAGGGGCTACAATGGGGAACGAGGTACGACGGGATTTCGGTCGGATTTCGTGATCGACTTATAAACAAAGAAACGAGGTTCGACCAAGCCTTTCTTTACCGTAACGCCAATCACTTACAGCAGAAAGTTGACGTCCCAGAATCTCGCTCGTAGACGAGGTTTCGGTGCTGGTTCGCGCCGTCCGGTAAAGGCATTCTCCTGCGCCCACGGTCAGAACACATCTCGCGACGCAACGACGGCCGCAGGGTGACTTTGCCATCAGCACCGTCGTCGTTCGTCCCATGCCGGAGAGCATCGCCGATGCACGTGTTGGGACACCCTGCGTAAATCTCTGTCTGAGCTAAATCCATCCAGAACGAGGGTCCATATGGGAAGGAGGATACGTCGTTCTAAATCGGCTGAGCGCACGGCAACATCCACTGGGGCACAGTCGCCGTTCGGATGAAGGTATGGCTATTTTGGAACCTTGAACAAACGCTGCATCCGGAACTCGATCCGGGGCTCCTCGCGACCGTAGTAGAAGCTACTAAGAACCAATATGAATGTTGCCTCTCCGGGCACGCTTGTGATGAAGCTATTACGATATCTTAGCCCGGGATCAATGTACGTCTCTTTCCAAAGCATGTGTTTTACTCCGTGAGGAGTAGCAACTTGACCTTTGATCTCTTCTGTACCGTCAACTATCAGGTCAGAATCAAGAAGATGGCGAATCGTAATGGACAAATCACTGACAGGATGACGGACACTCCCCTTGTTTTCGACAAATGCATTGACCTCAATCAGGACCCGCCCAGCTTGGGCTCCTGCGAAGAATACATCAAGATCGAACTCGGCCCGAGGCTCCCGCTCTCGTCGGAAACGAAATTTCTGGTATGCCCAGAATCCGCCGACTATCAACGCGATGCTCGTTATGACCGACTGTAGAGCCGCAGTAATGTCTTTCCAATCAGTGTAGTCCACTTGGTGGCCTTTCGGCAGATCAATCTGCTTTTCTTGGCGTTTGACCTTCGCTGATACCCCACAGAGTTACTTCAGTTTGCCGGTCGCGCAAAATGTCGACTTGCCGGTCGGAGCCGTCAAAAGTGCGATCTCGAACGCGGATACGATTGCGGCCTGGGCAAGCTGATGAATGCGGCCAGCTATGACCACGACGACGCCATACGCGATCAGCGCGAAGCCAGCGCTGTTCCAGTTCTTGAAGCCGAGGTCCACGATACGGCGGAGTCGGAATAGAAGCGTGTGGGCCGCAAATGCGAGGATGTAGACCATCGCAACTCCATAAGCCAGCTTGTCCGTCCCCTCAAACAGCTTGGCTCCGTGATAGCCGAGAAATAGAACTACAGCTGGCAAAATCCATAGGGCGAGATTGCCGACTAGGTAATGTTTCCGGTCGAGCGGATGGCCAGTTCTGAAAATGAGTCCAATATCCATGATCTTCCCCGGATGGATATGCGCATGGAAGCACAATATGTTCCAGGCGGAAAGCACTAACAAACTGCTCAGCGGTAACAGCTTAGGTGGGATGGGATAATCAACAAATTCTACTTCATTTCTGCAACATAGAGATTGCTTGCACGGCACCCCGAAAACCGCTTTAACGTGTGGCGCAAAGTATTGGGGGACCCTACTGTGACCAACTTCGAACAGCAACCATTCGGCGATGCCGAGTTCCTGGATAACCCGCAAGCGAGGTGTGCCTGCCTGCTTCTACTGGACGTTTCAGGTTCCATGGCCGGTGCGAAAATCCGGCAGCTGAATGAAGGCCTGCGCATTTTGCAGGAAGAAGTGCAGTCGGACAGCCTTGCTGCCAAGCGCGTCGAGCTTGCACTGGTCACCTTCGGACCTGTCAAAGTCGAGATGGACTTCACTGGTGCGAGCGACTTTTTTGCTCCCCAGCTCACAACGCAAGGTGCAACCCCGATGGGCGAAGCAATAGTCACCGGCCTTGAAATGCTACGTGCGCGGAAGGACAAGTACCGCGCGAATGGGGTCAATTTCTACCGGCCCTGGGTTTTCCTTATCACGGATGGCGCACCGACCGATGACGTCACCATAGCGACCCAAATGGTCCGCGAGGGCGAGGATGGTAAGGCATTTATGTTTTATGCAGTGGGTGTTGAAGGTGCTGACATGACCCGCTTGCAGCAAATCACCGTCCGACAGGCGTTGCCGCTCCAGGGGTTGCAGTTCAAGGAATTCTTCCAGTGGCTCTCCAACTCGCTTTCCGCAGTTTCGCGCTCGAACCCAGGTGAGCAAGTTCCCCTCGTTAACCCGACGGCACCGGATGGTTGGGCGTTTGCAGGATAAATGTCGAACTGGATTTTCGCTGCAGCATCTGTGCGCGGTACCTCCCACGTCCGGGCCGGGACGCGGCTGCAAGACGCCAAGCGTTGCTTCGAACTGACCACTCCAATGGGAGTGCCGGTCTTTTGTAGCGTGGTTTCCGATGGTGCAGGCTCCGCAAAGTTCGGAGGCGAAGGTGCATCCCTGGTTTGCCGAACCTTCGCGACCAGCGTCCAAGAGTTCCTCGAAGCGTCGGCCGAGTTGCCGGATGAAGAGGTCATTTGGTCATGGATGGACGATGCCCGTGACCGCATCGCCAATGCTGCCCGAAAGCGTGATCTCACACCACGAGATTTTGCGGCAACACTCGTATTCACCCTCGCCACGCCGGAAGAGGTCGTCCTGTGCCACATCGGCGACGGAGCGGCGGTTGGTCGGGAGGCACAAACTGGAGAGTGGGTGACTTTAAGTCATCCCGAAAACGGCGAATATGCGTCGACGACCTATTTCATTACGGACGAGCAAGGGCCCCATGCACGGTTTCAGCGTTATGACGGTGAGTTCGATGCTGTGGCGGCGTTCTCCGATGGCATCGAGGGGCTTGTTATTGACAGCAAGACCGGCAGCCCGCACCCCGGCTTCTTCCAACCGGTTATAAGGCCTCTTGAGGCCAGCGAAGGCCATGGTCGTCAGACATTGCTCTCAAAGCAACTCGCGCAATTTCTCGACAGTAGCCGCATCAACGAACGCACGGACGATGACAAAACACTGGTGGTGGCATGTCGTCGGTGACTGACAAGCTTTTTGCTGATGGCCGGGAGCTGAAGCTTTCCAACCGGGTTGGCAAAGGTGGTGAGGGCGAGGTGTTCTCGCTGGTTGATATTCCCGGCCACGCTGTAAAACGATACTTCCCACAGATTGCAGGTGACCGCGAATCTAAGATTCGGGCTATGGTTGGCTCTCGCGTGTCGGCTTCCGCCACCACAGTTGCCTTCCCCGAACACGTCGTGACTGACGGCCGTGGCAAGTTCGTCGGTTTCATGATGCGCTTGGTCGACAAGCATAAGGAAATTCACGAGCTTCAGACGCCAAGCTCGCGGCAGAAGCATTTCCCGAAAGCCGATTACCGCTTTCTCGTTCGTGTGGCATTGAACGTTGCCCGGGTGTTCGCACAGGTCCATTCGACCGGCTGCGTCGTCGGAGATATCAACCAACGAGGCATTCTTGTCTCAGACAGCGCGACTGTCGCGCTCATTGACGCTGACAGCTTCCAGTTCATTCACAACGGAGAGCGGCATCTCTGTGTCGTTGGCGTCCCCGAGTACACGCCGCCGGAATTGCAGGGAAAGAGCCTGAAGGACATCGTCCGAACCAAGGACCATGATGCCTTTGGACTGGCAGTTTGTATCTTCCAAATCCTCTGCATGGACAGACACCCATTCTCCGGCCGCTTCAGGGCTGGTGACATGCCCTTGGAGAAAGCGATCAGCGAGTTTCGCTTCGTCTATTCTGGCCGCAACACCGGGATGAAACCGCCACCGGGCAGCGTCAAGCTATCGGATTTTCCACCTTATGTTCGAATGAATTTCGAGGAGGCTTTCGCTCCCGATCACGTCGGAAAACGCCCGAACCCTGAGATGTGGGCCAAGTCGCTTGAAGAACTTGAGCAGTCGCTCAGACCGTGCTCCAAAAATCGCCTTCACCATTTCTCCAGGCTGGCGCAGGACTGTCCTTGGTGCCGTATGGAGGCCACCTATGGGCGGTCGTTATTCGTCAATCCAGACATCGACCCGATCATTGTTGGTGATTCCAAGGTTGATGACAGCAAGGGTTGGGTGATTGATGTCGCGGCCCTGCTCGCTGCTGTTAACAATTGCACGATTCCGACGTCAGTCAGCATTGCCCTCCCGCCTATCGACCAAACCCTCCCTCCCAGCGCCGAAGCGCAGCAGCAAAAAAATAGTCAGGGTCTTTTGCCGTTTCTGCGAATCGCGGGGCTGGGGATCGCCGCTTTTGGGGTATTCACGTTTACCCTAAAGCACCCGTCGCTCTTGCTGTCCTTCGGCCTAATCGGGTTCGGCCTCTTCCTCCTGTTCAAGAAGGCCGAAGAAAAAGGCGCGATATTTGTCGCAAGGCATTTTCAGACCTGGTCGAAGATCAAGTCGGCCGTGCAGGCAATTCAGGCCAAAGCACCGCTCGACAAAGCTCAGAAAACAAAGTCAGAAGCACTTGCTGCTATCGAGCAATATCAGACGCTCTCAAAATCGTATGAGAAAGTTCGGATTGAGTACAATGGGAAACGGCAAAATGAGCAGCTTGAAACCTACTTGTCGGGATTTCCGCTAAGGCGGGCGAGCATTCCCAAACTCAGAACTTCAGATTTCGCCGCTATGGCATCTTACAATTTCCACACCGCGTTTGACGTCAAGACACGCAACGTTCAGCAGGTCCAGGGAATTGGACCGGTGAAGGAGGCCAATCTTAAGGCGTGGGTGCGCGGCCTCGAAGCGAAATTCCAGTACAATCCGAATTACACAGCTGAGGATCAGGCGAAAATCAGGGCAAAGCAGGCTGAGATAGTTACGAAGCAGAAAGGCCAAGATGACAGGATCAAGAGCTTGATTGCGCAGCTCCAAGCCGAGGTCAAAGCGTTCGAGTCCTGGCGCACGCAAAACCATCCTGAATTGCTGACGTTGTTCCGCGAACTATCGCAGCTGGAATGCGACATCAGGGCAGCAGGAGGAACGGTGCCTGCGAAAAACACCATTGCACCGCACAGCTCAGGCTATCGGAGCACGCCGGTATGGGGCGCAGGCACTGCGAGCACAATAACGCAACCGGCAAGAGGCGCGTCGTCCCCGTGCCCGATCTGCGGGTCCGCCATGAGGTTGCGAACCGCGAGACGCGGACGCCATCCAGGAAGCAGTTTTTGGGGGTGTACGCGGTTTCCGAGGTGCAAGGGTACCAGACCTTACTGAAGATCATGAATTTTCGCTGCGGAGGTGGCAATGGACGATAGGCAATTGGGTAATTCTCAAGCTCTGACAAATTACCTCGATGATTTTACGAAGTTGCTGCCCAGGATCGCGGCGATGCGTGAAGGCATCGATCTCTACGGCGCTACATCCTTCTCTCCGTTCTCGATCTTCAATCCGGACGAAAATACCCTTAGTCGTGTTATCGCCGAGCTTTTCGACCCAGCTGGCTCGCACGGCCAGGGACTGCTATTTCTGAACGGTCTCCTGTCAGCCATTGGCATCCCACGTCTCAATCGCCTCGATACGGTCAAAGTTCGCCGAGAGGTCCTAACCCGCGCTAAGCGACGCATCGATGTCGTCATCGAGACCTCACGCTACGTCATCGGCGTGGAAAATAAGCCCTGGGCTGCACAGCAAAAGAACCAACTCGGCGATTACCTCGATGAACTGAAGGCTGATCTTCGCGGCCGCAAACCGGTTCTCATCTTCCTTTCTGATCAGCAGGCTCAGACAGCGGGGGAAGAAACAATCCGCATCCCTTACTACTACTCGGAAGAAAAAGAGGCGACTCTTCACAGCATCTTGAAAAGCCTGAAAGGTGAGATCAAGGCGAGCGCTCCCAAGACCTTTGTGGAGGACTTTTTGCGTTATATTGAAATCGAATTTGGAGGCGAATACGTGGACACACCGGCTGACAAGCCTTTCATCGACGCCGTGAACGCGGAATTCGATGATCTTCAACGTCGCAAGGCAATCGCATCCGTTCTTCTTTCTCAGGAAACACTGCACATCCGAATCCTGGATGAAATCGGCGATCACCTGCTTTCAGAGGTTTGCGAAAAAGTGAATCCTGACTTCGAAGCCTCCTGCCCTTTCGAAGATATAAAACCGAAAGTTTCCGACTGCCTTTGGCAAAAATGGACACCATACGGTCTTCGAAGACCAACCTGGCCAGCGAATTGCCATGTCGCTATCGAAGCAGACGCCGGGTGGATGAACGAGATCATCTTTGGCGTGAGATGTCCGGACATCAATAAGCTCCCCGAGAGAGACAAACCACTTGCTTCTCCAGGCCGAAAGAGCCTGGACGACATGGTCTCATTAATTCCTGGTGGCAGAAAGAAGAGCTATTGGCCGTGGTATAAATACTGCGCAGAAAGATACTGGGGACAGGAATTTTGCGCCCGCCTTGTTATTGAATCTCCGACAGGAGCCTTGAAGGATCATCCTGAAATACAAGAACTCGCCCGCCAGTTTGTCGAGACGGCAAGAGAGGTTGATCGTTTGCTAGCCCTATGATTAACCGTGCGTGGCATTCGCGTCAGCATCACCTGTTGAGACAGACCTACTTCTTCGCATAGCGACATCCCTTCTGACGTGCCTCAGAGACGTGAACGTGGGTTCTGTTCCTTTCTGCAATGCGTTAAAATTAGTATCAGTGCGTTATCTTCTTCTTTCGACCGGATTCAAAGCCTTCGCACGCATTTCCAGTTGCCCTTAATCGTCCCTTGCCGATCAACGTCGCGAAATCCTCCTTCCGCCTTTTCCAGCGTCCCCACTTTTGATCATTGTCGAAGCCGAACACGAACAGGGATGGCTTCTGACCTTCCCATCGTCGGGCGTGTTAAGCCATTTCCGGTAGACTTCGTACGTCACCGCGCCCGAAGCGATCCCCTTGATCATTCTGCGGCAAACGTCCCGGGCCGCCGCATCAGCCGACATAGAAGCGTCGTGCGCAACCTGCGGTTTGGTCGCGGTGTTGATTTTCGCCACGCCTCCTTGGCACAGCCGTCAATCAGACGACATGCGCCTCCGGCAGCCGTCGGATGATCGAGGCATAGTATTCGAACTTTCTTCGCTGAGGATCGCGACTTGGCCAGCACGCCCATATCCTTCGCAACGTCGCTCGTCAGCCTACGAGGTCGGCAACTCCGAAACTTGATCTTCCTGAAGGCGTTTGATCCAATGTGGATCGAACTTCCCCGCCAACTGCTTGAAGCCGCGCCCAGTGGGGTGCAGCTCATTTGACCAGTCATCGGTATAATCAGGATCAATGAGCGTACCTTGTGTGTCGATGACACTGAACCTATTGGAACTATTGCTCTGCAGGTCCATCAACATCGCCCGAAATTTCTTAAGCGCATCGGCGACAATTTTTTTGCCCTGCAATACGCTCCAATTCTTTGATTTGAGAGATGGATACAACCAGGGTCCCGCACATATGGGATGACGGTTATCCGGCGTCGGAAAATCGTAAGTGTGAGCGAAAATCCGAACGCCAGGAGCGTAGCGATCACGAAGATCGAAAAGCGTTTCGTAGTTGAGGCGCACGACGTTCAGCACTGTCGCAAATTTGGCCGAATTCAATCCCTTGCGACCAGGCGTCCCATCATTAAAATTCAGAAACTTTCCGAATTGGTCTCCCGCAACGTCATTGCCGCCCGCCGAGCAAAAGATGACATGAGGCTTGCCATTAAGCCAATTATTCTCATCCGATAGTGCACGGATTAGGCGCTGCTGCTTTGCCTGGGTCATCATATCCGTTGTCGCATCGCCATGATGAGCCAACGGCAAGATTAGCTTCTCATGGTCGTGCATCAACTCCAGCTGGGCGATGATATCCGTTTGACCAATGGCGATGTCGTTGACTAGTGGATAGTCAAACCAAGAGTCGCCCACGGCAACGGCCGTAAAGGGACCTGAGGATCGCACGCCAGTTATCGAAATGGCCTGCTTGACGGCTCGGACCTTCTCTTGATGCTTTCTTATTCGTGCCTCGATATCCGCTTCGATCTGGCGATTTATATCTGCCAATAACAACGCGCTGTTAGACATTCAAACCCCTCCCGTGAAAGTCTACTGGCTTGCATCCGAACCCTCGCGCATCTGCAAAATTCGTTGAATTGCGTGTAATTCCGCGCGAGATTGAATATTACGTCTTACTGTCGCGTCCCCAATCAAATACGATCTTCAGGACAATGCCGACAAAATAAAATTGCAGCGCCACACTACTGCGATCCACACTCCTATTATGTAGAGACTTTTTTATGACCTTTATCGATATCGAATCTATTCTAGCGCCGTTCGACAAGAGCGCATTGGGTAGGACTTAGTGCGCTGTCCGGTTGGGCTGACATCTGCCGGGGGCGATCATCTGGTGCCGTCTCTAAATGGAGCGATTGCACCTTTAGATGTAAACCTGTCGACGACTGAGCTTCGCCACTATATTTCAGATACAAAATCGAGGTTTAGCCTCGGTGGGCTCGCTTTCGTCAGACCCCATCCGCGAATTTTGATACATCTAAATAGTTAATTCAAATGTGCGCCTACAACTTTGAGCCGAGAAGGAATACAAAATACATATGCACTGATTCGAGGGAGGTTTGGCAGATGAGACAACTATTGCTTTATTTCGTGGTTGCGCTTTTGACTGGTGACGCTATTGCGTCGGCAAGTCAGATGTCCGGCAACTTGAAAGTGGGCAATCCCGCCCTCAGTCGAACAGCCAAGGCCGTCCCCATGGCCGCAACATATTTTAAAGATAAATTTAAGGGTGCAAATATTGTGCAAGCTCAAGCTGATAGTGCACGAGTGCCGTGCCAAAAAGGCAAGGCATGCTGTGGAAAATCGGGCGCTTGTCCTCAATGATCCTTCCCCGCTCCAATGGCATTCCGCCTGTCGAGCAGGAGGCCACCGCTGATGCGCAAGCATCGAAACACTGGCTTCGGATTGAAGATGGTAAGATTGTCGTCTTTGATCTTGAATTCGGCGGATGGGGAAGTCTCGTGGCGCTAATGGCTTCGGTGGCGTCGCTTGGCTGGACCACGTACGACAAATTCCTAGTGCAGCCCTCTCCGGAATTATGGTCTCCGGAAGAGATAAACGTAGTATGCGACTATCGGGGCGATACATCTTGCCAAGGGGACGACAAAGTTTACCTCAGGGCGACGCCGATCACGCTGATCAATAAAACACCGGGGGAGCATCCTTTCACTGTCCGGAGCATGGATGCTGAAATCATTCTTCAGGATGCCAACGATCAACCGGTCAAAAAGATTTGTCTGGATTGGGAGTATCTGTCCAGCATGACGACTGTGGGCAGCAACAGCAAGCCAGTCGGCCCGTTTGAGGTCAAATCCGGCTCACCATTTGTACAAGAGGTTGAATTCTATCCCAGGAGGAAACCCGATGATAACGGCGCGATCTCAACAATGAATTTCCTACCGTTTCGGCAGATGGAGCAACTGGTCTCTCAGGGTGCAATTAAACAGATCGAGTTGAATTTTGAGATTGAAATTGTCGGACGAAGCGACCGGATTACGACGGCATGCAAAGTCCCTATCGATGGTGATTTCGTTCAGAATGCGAAAGCCGGAACGACGGAAGAATTCTATTCGCGGGAATGCGTATCCGTTAAAGCACATCAAGCCGAGTGCTCGCGATAAAGAACTTTCTGCAGAGGAAATAGTGTGGCCGAAGTTGCCTCGGATTTGATTACCAACATAGAGGGTTACCAGCAGTTGCTCACAACGCTATCGTTGGGTATCTCGGCCGGAGCGTTTGCACTCATCGTCCAGATTTTGTTTCATAACACCTCAAATTCCAACAAGGTAAACCTCGAATGGAAGGGGGGCATTATATGGGGGGTTGGTATTCACCTCATTTCGGTGTTGGCGGGCATAGCAACGAAAAGTTCGCTGGTTTCCTCCGTTCCCGCTTTGCATAAAATAGAATGGGGTGGGTCCTCTGCTGCAACATATCTACAAACGGCAGGACTGCAGCACATTTCATATTTCTCCATCGGACAGATAGTTCTCTTCATCATTGGTACCGGTATGCTTTTCCTAGTGTTAGTAAAGAACGCGAGATTACTATGACAAATGTCACGGTTTGGAATCGTCGAGTTGTGTTAAGTGCTCTGGCCGCCTTATCGCTGGACAAATTCTGGGCAACAACAGCATTTGCACAGCAAGTATCCAATGCGCCAATCGATGTGGGCGCTTTGGCAGGGCGGCTCAGCGTCCCGGCAGCTATTGCTCAGATTAGTATCGACGTCGCTTTTTTCCATTCTTGGCGATCAGAGATCGGCCCTCGCGGATATGACAAAGACCCCAAATGGGGAGAAGAGGCTGCATCTTTCAGCCGGACGGTGTTCACGCAACTCGGAGGGAACCCCGCCACGCTGGTATCTGCTGCGAGTTCCGAGGTCGAGGAGTTCGACAAATTGGCGCTGGCCTCCTTCACTGAAAATCAACCGAGTTTTCGAGACTTCTTGGTAAAGATTGGGGTCGATCCAGATGGTGGAGCTGGTGGTCGTATCCAGCAATCGCTGCGTGATTTCCAAGCAATCGGGCTGGCCGCAAAGGCGGACGTCAAAACCGCAAGGGAGCGCTCTTTTTTTTGGCCGTGGTGCTAAGGGCAGCCCGAAGGTTGCCACCTCTTGGTGATGAGGGAATTTTGACGCCATATTCGAACAACGAGTAAATAGCCATGAACCATTCGCGATCCGTGTGGCTACCCGCGCCAGTTCGCCGCGTCGGTCGATGAAAGTGTGAGGTAGGTTGCATTCTTCTCAGAATTTCGTCATCAGGTCCTGCTGTCGACCATCATTGCAACAAGGGTCGACGCAACTTGGGGCGCTCCGGCACTAGGTCGTAGAGCGCCTTCTCCCTTCCGCGCGGAGCCTTCACGACCCGTCACGTCGGTTAAATAATCGTCAATTAGCAATTTGGGATATGCGCGTATTGCCTTGGGGATTGCGATCCGTGCCTTAAAGGGTCGAGGAAAATGGACCGGGACACAACGTCTGCATTCACGCCCGTCGGGCTGGCCTTGCGTGGTCAGCCATCTCACAGGATCGAGCTGGGAACGGAGTGAATTCCCCGTGCGGGCCTCACAACTCAGGAAAATGACTCCAAACACATGGTCAGCATTTGCGCGGTTTGGCCTCGCTCTGCGCAGGTCGGCAGCTTACAAGATCGTGCCTACAATCGATGTCTCCGCGATTGGCATGGGAAATTGAACGCGTAGCTTTACGCATCGAATGCCTGCAAAGGCCAACTGCTACCTCCCTGTTTGAAGCCGTTTGCCATAGCGCCGCAGACGTGATCACCTTTGAGGACACCCTTGATTTCCGCTCCAGGTTGCTGCAAGCAAATTCAATCAGCAGTTTAGCTGTTTTCGGAAGGGCTGCAGACAGTTTTGATTGGGAGGCAAAGTGAGAGCGATTATATACGGCGCGGTCATTTCGGCGCTTAGTGCTTCAAATCTGCAGGCATCTACCCAGGTCCGTGTTGTCGATGGCGACACGCTTGAAGTCGCCGGAATCGTTTATCGGCTTCACGGGATCGACGCTCCGGAAGCTGGCCAGACTTGCAACGACGTTGGCGGCGGGCAATGGCAATGCGGAAAAGAAGCGCTTGCCACGCTCGAAGGCTTGGCGCTCGGGAATGATGTGATCTGCGACAATCGAGGGGGGCTGGACCTTTACGGCCGGACGATTGGCGTCTGCAAGGTCGCTGGTAAGGACCTCAACGCCACCATGATCGAGACAGGCCACGCTTGGGCTTTCCGGCGATACTCCGAGGACTATGCCGGGCTCGAAGACGTCGCTCACAATGCGCATCTTGGCGTCTGGCAGGCGGACACGGAAACGCCTTGGGACTATCGCTCGGACAAATGGACGGTTGCGAAACAGGAAGCACCGGATGGATGCCCGATCAAGGGCAACATTTCCAAGAGCGGTCACATCTACCACGCGCCGTGGTCGCCCTGGTACGCGAAGACCAAGGTGAGCGTCAAAAACGGCGAGCGCTGGTTCTGCAGTGAAAAAGAAGCCGTGGACGCAGGTTGGCGTGCCCCCTATTGGGGACACTGATCACTCCGCAACTTGCTGCTCCTGGTTTCGTCGCCGGATTCTAATTTCAATGCGGCGACGTGTCTCCTCAGCTCCCGCCTGCCCGGTAGTGACCACGTCCCCTGGCAGGATAAGCTGGGCTGCCGACAATGGCAGGATGGTTGCCCCCTTCAGCTTACCGTCTGATTTGAGGGCATTGGCGACGGACACCGCTCGGGCAAGTCCCAGCCCCGCATTGTCGGCCGGAACAACGCCCGCAATAGACCTCTTACCGTCCAGCACTTCCATGACCGTTTGGTCGAGGTTGGAACCCCTCCGAGAGATCGGTTGCTCATCGGTATGACCGACTACCTCAATCACATCCACCTGATACCTCTGCAGCGCGTCGGCGATCTGGTCTGAGACGGCTCCACGAAGTTTTGCTTCGAACGATGCCTCCAGTTCTGCACTCCCGGAACGGAAGTAATTGCCGTCAGCCTCGCTCAGATTGATGATCGGTGGCCACTCATGGGGTTTGGAAGCTGCGAGGGATGTTTCGGCCGCTCTAAGTTCCTTGAGCCGCGCCGAAAGAGCGGCCGCATCCTCGGGAAGCTTGTTCTCCTGCAACACCACCAGGGTTCTCTGGAATTCCTCGATTTTTTCAACGGTGATTCCAGAGTCTTTCAGTTTCTGCAATTCCTGCTTGGCAAGTTGGAGATCACGCCATTCTTTCTCGAATTTTTCACGGTCAACCGAGGCAAGCGTCAGGGCCTGCAACTGCTCTTGAGCCTGCTTCAGCTTGTCTTCGGCCGTCTGCAGGTCCAGGAGGGCAGCCTCTCGCTCCCGCTTGGCAGTTGCAAGCTCTTGTTGAACAGCCACCATCTCTTGCTGCATGGATTTGAGATCAACCTGCGCCTTGAGAGCCTGTGTCCGCTCATTATTGATGATGGCGGCCGCTACGAGAAGCAGACAAAATACAAGCAACAACATGGACTCGGCCATCGTCAGGCCGAGAATGAGGCCTCGGTTGTAGCCCTTATGTTCAAGCTGACTTGATGGCTCACCGGTTACTGCCATCTCCGCCACCATTTCTGCTCAGCGTTTTGGGCATGCTCTTCCCCGATTGCCGCCGCGACAGGTTCGCTGAGAACTGGCTTCGAGAGCGACGTATCTGGGGTCGCCCGGTCCGTAAGCACGGGTCCGATTTCGATCCTATCTTCACCGATCTGAGGGATCGTGTTCGATAGTGTGCTCGTGTAAGTGGACAGCTGCGGTTCCTCGGTAACCGGCTTCACCACGGTCGCGCCGTAGATCGGCTGCGTCCTCGCTCTCTCGTCGACCAGCCTGACGACTTCCTCAAGCTTCTCGGTGTTGTAATGGAGTCTTTCGGCGGCGTTGGCGCTCTCATCGACCTGTTTGACGGCTGCTTGGAGAGCACCCACGCTTTCGTCGATTTTGTCGGCAGTCTTGACCAATGGCTTGAGAGCTTTCTCGATTGTAAGGCCAAGGCCGTCGACCGCCTTCATGCTGGTATCGAAACGGCTCGGCAGATCGTTCAGCGGCCGCAACGCTCGCTCAAGGTTTGTTGCCCAATCGTTCAGCGGCCGAAACGAACCTTCAATGCGATCCGGCATTTCAAGCAACGGTGCCAGTGCTTCCTTCAGGCGTTCTGCATTGACAGCATTTTGACTGGCTGCGTCTTCCAATCGTCTCGTCTGCAGTTGGCCCAGCTCGGTGACGGCGGCCAATACCGGCTGCAATTCCACCTTGAGAACCTCTTCTGGTAGGCGCATTCCAGAAAGACGTTGACCAGTCGTTTCGACTTGACTTCCAAACGCGGTGACGATCTCTGCCAAGTGGTTGGCAGTCGCGTCAAGTCTGGCAAGCGCTGCGTCGGCCATGTCGACATTTGCCTTGGCTCGCTCTTCCACCATCCGGTTGCTAGTTTCGACAATGGTGGACAGACGCTCAGCGGCTTCCTGGATTGGGCGTATGGCGTCCTTCGTCATAACCTCGATGGATTTGAGGATCGCCTCACCGTTGCGCTCGGCCTGCCGGGCAATTTCCTCGAAACCCTCTGACAGCATCTGATTGCTGATGCGCCGGTAGCTCGAAAACTCGCGAGCCGAAGAGTTCAGTTCGCTTTTGACCCGTCGAGTCATTTCGGTCAACTCATGGCGGACCGTTCGGTCGACGTCCAACGGGTCACGACGCATCTGGTTAAAGAAGATGCGCAAAGTGACGCCGACAATCGTGGAGCTGACGGCGACACCGAAATTCTGAACGATATCATCGACAGAAGCCCCGGCCGAAAAGCGGAAGAGCGAGGCTCCAAGGCTCGTCAGGGTAAACAGAAACCCCATGTAATAGAGATTGTCGCCAGCCTGCTCGTTGTGAAGTCGCAGCCCCTTCAGTATCCCGACGCAAGCCACGAAGTAGGTTGCCATCAATATGATTGGCACCAGCGTGACGATCCAACTATTCCATTCCAGCGTCTTGGCCGTCATGATGAAGATCATGCCGCCAATGGTAAGTGTGCCGTATAACCCCAACGGCAGCCTTTCCCGCCACTTCGTGCGCCATTCTGCCATTAGCGGATTCCTTCCAACCGTGTGAACCTGTCCAGCTTCCCATCGTTCGACATGATCCACTTCGTCCAGAACTCGGCGAGTTGGAGGCTGTCGAACTTCATGCCGGGCCGCTGGAACTCCAGAAGGCGTACCGACGCACCATTTAGCGCGGTCCTGAACTGGTCAGGCGCACGGCTCTTTTGAAATTTCGAATAGTCGACGCCATCCGAGTACATCGAGTAGGTCGACGTGTGTTCGATCATGTCGGAGGCAACAACAAGATGCTTCGGGATATCCTTGTACGTGATTGCGGCGAACGCCTCGACATTGATCCTCTGGATGCCTGCCAGAATCGGGGACTGCTTGCCAGCGACCCCTTCACTCATATGGCCCGCGATCTCATCCAGCGGCTTTTGAAAGCCCTTTTCCCAGCGTTCCTTCACAAGTCGAGGGTTGCCCGTCCAGTTGTCGACGGTCGAGGCATCGCCCGGGTTGCATCCGCTGAAGCTCAGTCCGAGCTGACTTGGATTTTCGGTGAGCGTGTAGACCTGGATCAATCCACCTGCTGGAACAGAAGCCACGATCTCCTGAAACTGGTTGCGCAAGTCGGTTGCGGTCAGGTCCGATATAGGATCGGTTACATCGAGCAGGATGGCGACGATCTCCTTCGGACCATCGAGCGGGCAAAGTGTCACCTTGTCCAATACGGGTTTCGCCTGCGCCTGCTTGTTAAGGACCCAAACACCAACGCCGATAGCCGCCGTTGCCAGAACCAGAGCTACACCCCCGATGATGGTCCCCAGGCTGCTATCTGACTTACGCCGCCTGCGCCGGGACATGGCCGCCCTCCGAAATAATGGTATCGAGGTTATGGTAACGGGCCACCGCCTCTCCAAACGCAGCACCAATCCTGTCCATCTGATCGCTGAGGCTGGATTGGGCTTCCTTGATGCTGTGCGCCACCTCGTTGTCGTTGAACTCTACGGTGAACTGGTGAACCGCGTTCAGCCGTTCCATCTTGTAGGGCGTCAGAAAATACTTCGGTTCGGGCGTCGTTCGTGCCTTCCGATTTGCTTCCCGATAGACTGTGAGCAGCGAATTAGCGGTGCGTTCAAGCAGATTCTGGTGTTCTGCGAAGAGGGCTGCCAGTCGCGTCCGACCGGCTATAATCGCCTGCGCTTCTTGCCGCCGATCACTCAAATCGCGGACAATGCCCTCGACCTTCTTGTTGTGATCGTCGCGGGTATCCCTCAGGAGATCGATTAATTCCTGCTTTCGCGCGATGTAGCGTTCCCGAGCGGCGTTGACCCGCCGCTGTAAGTTGGCGAAACCGTGGTAAGGGTCACTCATGGAAGCAGCGTCGAGAAACGCTACAAATGAGAATATCAGCCCAAGACCGAGCAGAACCCAGGATTTCATCTCGGTAAGACCGAACGTATCGTTTATCATTCGCTGGACGACTTCCGTCTGCGCAGCGTCCCAGTTCACGGCCGCTGTCTCACGGAAATGGGCGAGACCAAGGTTGATGGCCCCAGCGATGGTCCCATACGCGCCAAGCAGACAAACACCGAACACTTTTGAAACTAAAAATCGGTGCACCAGGAAGCGCACTGTAATAAACGCCATCAGGACTGCCCATCCGATGTTCAACGATGCGAAAATGAATGCTTCAAGCGTTCCGCCCACCCATCCCTGCTCACTTCCTTCCGCAAGAAAGTTGCCATTCAAGATCATCTCAAACGCAATCAGGAAACCCAGGAGCGCGATTCTAAAAAACCAGGACGCTCCACTGGTTACTTTTGCGGTGCGGTCCAGTTTATGTTTCTTCTTGAACTTGGCGGCTTCATTTTCGAGCGCGATCAGATCGCGCCGAAGACCATGCAATTCGTCTTCCCCGGTTGATACATCGGCGGTGAAGTCTGACAGCGTTACAGCGTTGGACTTCCGGATCAGCAGAAATTGCCCTGCGAAGTCGAGGCCCTGAAGACGCTCGGAATATCGTCCCATCTCGTCTTCGAGAATTTGATGCGACTTCTTCTTTTCTTCCTCGACAGTCGCAACGATCCGCTGCTCGACATCATCGAGCGCCTTTGCAGTCTTCGCTGGCAGATTCTCCGCGCCCTTCCTGGTGCCGCGCTCTACCAACTCCAGGGTGCGACTGACACTTTCGGGATCAAGGATTGGAAAGATGTCAGTAGTTGCGCGAAAGTCATGGTTCGATTGTCGAACCGTATCCCACAGGCGATTTAACGCCTCAAACCGTCCAGCCATTTTCACTCATTCGCGTTGATCGTCAACGAAATCTAAACAACTTTAATTTGCTATCTCAACAACCTCGGGCGGTCCAGATCGCGTTCAACTAAATTGTTAGTTAAGCTTAAGACAAGCGAGACTTTTGCCCAGTTTCTTCTACCGTCAAGGAGTGCCACGACACAGCTGAAAGCTGAGGCTGACTTGCTTACCAGGGAACCAACTCCGAGATAGCCGACAGAATTATTTGTCCCGCCGGTTTTCGATCCTTCGTGCGGCACTGGCGGGCTGAACCTTAAAAAGCCTCCCCTCGGGGAGTTCACTCGGTTTAATCATCAAGGGCGGCTTGAATTCTTATAATCGTATAAAGCTTTTATGAGCCGTTCGCTGGGCAATATGTTGCGCTCTATAAAGTCGAGATAAGGTTCGTACACTGCACTTGTGGATGCATCAAATCCCTCCGCTTTCGCAAGCTGCAGCACTTTGGGAGCGTCGGGCAGCACTTCGTATCTGTTTTTCAAAGCCCATTGTCGTACTTTCGAGTTGTCGTCCATCCACTTAGTTCCGAATATCCCATGGCAAAGCTGAAATCCCAGCTGCTTCTTCAGTTCAGCAATATTATCTTTAACTTCCGGGTCCGATTTCGCTGCCTTGGTCTCCCGCAAGCCGCGAAATATTGCAAACTCCGCCTCCTCGCCGAACCCTCCGACGTAGCGCTCTCCGCCCTTGTTGAGCATTTGCTGTGTCATGACATAAGCTATCCGAGCTTCAATGTCCCTAATCTCTGTCAGGATGGTTTCCGCGTTTTCTACGCGCTTCTCGATCTTCTCGTAGAGTTCGGTCGTAAGCACACCCCCAAAGGTCAGTGTTTTTAGCCGTCCATAGTCTATAAAACAGAGAATACCTACAACAAAAAAGAAAGCAGCTGCAGTATGGTTACTATCAAAATATGAAATATATAAACACGCTGTCAATAAAAAAAGGCCTGCGATCAACCTCACTACGTCGAGTTTATTGATTGCTTTATTGTCGTCGGCCATCTTTGTTGACCTTCTTGATCTGATGTATTTACCGGGTCGCAGACGTCAGCTGTAAACTCAGGTAGGTTTCACATCTATTATCGCGTCACATTGAAGCAGATCTCAAGGTTGACCAAGCCAATCTGAATTTCCTACTCACTTCCCGTTGGGGGAAACGCCACATCCTTGTGCGCGTCGACGATCACTCTCCCGTCAGGCGTCGGCCGACAGTCCATCAGTGCGGTTCTTAAGGATGGCGAAGGTGTGCCCAAAGTCGGAGGCAAAATCTCCCGGTGCGAGTTTGTATTCGGTGACACTGACCGAGTTGCTGACATTTCCGCCGATGGCAAGCATTCGATTGTTGGCGGAATCGATCTGAACGATAATGTCCGTGTGACTTCTGTAGCTGTCCAGCGCCGCCGCGACGTCGTAATTGACGACAGGCCCAAATTCCGGGTTGTCCCGCGCGATTATGTCGCCGATTTCTGGCCTAACCTCGTTAAGCCTAAAACCCCAGAACGGTGCAGACGTATCCCCTGCCCTCCTGGCTTTTATTGCGTGATGGATGTACTTCGAGTGAGCCGCAGCAAACCTAAACTCTTGGTAGGCATCGCCCGCTTTTCTGACCATGAACGAAATGGCTGCGGCCGACCAGGGTACATCCCGGTCTGTTCCGTCCAGATTGTTATTGCCTATAGCTCTCCACATCTCTCCGACGAAGCCGGAAAAGGGTTCGACGTGTTCCTTGCCGAGGCCACGCTCAAACCGCATGAATTGCTTGTTAACGGAGGCAATCAGCTTCTCTCGGTTTTCGCTGACGGGCTCGCGAAGAAATTTCGCCAGGACGAAGCCCGTCTTCTGGCTTCCATCCAAGTTTGCTTTGCACTTGACCCAGCCGTCAGCCTCCTCGGATACAACATTCACCTTCTGTGTCAAAAAGAGCTTTCCGATGATGTTATCGACGGCGCTAGTTGGATTCTCCCGAAAATTCAGCGACTCTACGTTGACGTACATGTCTGCCATCGTATCCCCCATTATCTAGTGTAGGCAGGTCCTCTCGACATTCTTAACTTGATGACCATCACTCCGGAGCGCAAAACGCGATACTGGTGCAATGCGAATATCGAGTAACGAAATCATTTCTGAAATCAGGCGCGAATAATTACATTGGGCTACATACTACAGCCTGATCGCGACATCGATGCGTTCTATTTTAATATGCATGTAGTTTAGTGATTTTGAATTGCTAATGCAAGTCAAAAGTGTTAATAGTTCTTGCCGATGAATAATTTACTCTTTCACCTTGCATCCTTTTGCAGGTCGTAAACTCGCGTTTTATTTGTTTGTTTTTTCTCGCCATCACTTCAGTAGGCAGGATGGACTGCATTTGCAGCCGTCGTGAGCGCTCATCTATTCGTCAAGTGCGGGTGTGCGCTGGCGAGCGATACCGAGCGGAGCAACGACCGCAAAAGACATGACAGCACGGAGGGAGCGGACCATGAGCTTACCGACACTCGTCGAAGTCTGCATCAGTATGGCTTTTCTTTACTTGGTCTTGAGCCTGATGTGCACGACCGTCAATGAAATGATCGCGACATACATGAAGCTTCGTAGCGTGGATTTGAGCGGTGCGATTATTTCGCTTATCGATCATCCAGACGTTCTCACGCGTTTTTATAAGCACGGCCTAATCAAGAATGCCATAAAAGCAGCCAATCGCAGTGACGCAACGACACCGATGATAGATGTCACGATGCCAAATGAAGGAGGCGAAAATAAAATCGCAAACGTTCCTCCTGCAACTAGCCACTCCTCCTATCTAGATGGGCAATCATTTGCCATGGCTCTTTTGGGTAGCCTCCAACCGGGCACGCCCATACCTGTCATCGAAGGAATGCAAGCCACCGTACAAGCTCTTCCCGATGGTAGCGTCAAAGATATCGTTGGTACGGCTTTGGCGACCGCTGGCAATGATATCAACAAACTTCGAGACAATATTGCTGAGTCGTTCGATTCCGTAATGGATCGACTGAGCGGCGAATACAAACGAAAGACCCGCTTCATTTCAGTTCTTGTTGGTATTGGTATCGCTATCTTGGTGAATGCTGATAGCCTCGCTGTCTCTCAAGCCATTTGGCGCGACAGCGACCTGAGGGATCAAACTGTCGCGGCGGCTGGGGAGTTCGTCAAAGCGCGGTACCAGAAGGCGGTAGACGAATGCCCAGAGAAAACCCCGCCAGATTTTGAGGCCACTACTAAGTGTGTCGCGGATAAACTGGCCATGCTAGACGACCAACTCAAGCCATTTCCTATTGGGTGGGGAAACGTTGGGGCCCTGACTGCGTGGGAATGGGCCGCAAAGCCCCTCGGTTTGGTTTGGACGGGACTAGCTTTATCGTTAGGCGCTCCATTCTGGTTCGACATCCTGCAGAAGTTCATCAACTTCCGGGGCGCGGGAACGAAGCCGGAGACCACCAAAGAGAAGAAAGAAAAAGAGGTGGATGCGAAGGTATCAGACGGACAGGCTGCTGTTTGATGCAGGCTTTTTAACGGAGGGATTCGGCTATCATGAGAACTTCACTGGCGATACTGTTCGCACCTACCATGTTGCTTTACGCAGATGCCGCTCTGAGTGCGCCTGCTCCGGAAGAGGAATGCTTTCAGCAAGTCGAGTTTGGAGCCACACCGGGAGCATGGGAGCAGATTAAGGCCTATTTTGGCACCTTGAAACCGATAAGCGAGCCAGAATTGCCCAGGTCACGTCTCATGGAGCTACGGGCACAGATCATCCGCTTTGAAGGTGTTAAGCAGAATCTAATCGAAATCGTTGAAGCGCACATAAACGGCAGCTCGACCGGCAGCGGAGTCGCAGAGAACCTACGTCTATCAGGAATACCAGAATTGCTTCGGCAACTTGACTCGATTGCTAAGCAGTTAAACAAGATAGCTCAGGACGGGGATATGTTTGCTGCGCAGGATGCGTTTAGACAACTTGCAATCAATATTGACCACAAACGAGCGGACATAATATGCAAGTTAGCGGTGCAAGCGGCTTCGCTCAACCCGGATATACCGGCCATGAAGGCTCTTGTGGGAAAATTAAAGGCCGAGCTTAACAATATCTCGGCCGCAGAGGAGGCTTTGGGCAAATACCTCAGAGGGAATAACCATTAAAAATCTTGCGAGGACGCTGATGTGGGCAATTTTTTAACACCACTCTTCACTGCGCTTGCAACTGCCGTCGCTAGCATTATCGGCGCTTGGCTTGTTGCTCGGACCCGTTCGGGTCGCTTGGCACGAACCCTCGACTTTTCCACCAGGATTCTCAACTTCGTCGAACAATCTTCGGCCCGATATGATGGACTCACGAAGGTTCCCGAAGAAAAAAGGACCGACTTGGAGAAGCTCATTTCGGATTCCGTGAAAGCTGTTCAAGAGGATTTGTCAGTTGAGCGCTCGCTACTGTTAGAATTCCAACAAACCAATCACACTATTCATAGTGCATTTTTGTTCAGAATTCCTACGCGACGAATACTTTACCCTCTGTATCTCTTGTTTTATACCGCAATATTGTTCATGATCTACGTGCCTGTCATTAGGTACTTTAATGATAAGCCTTGGGTGACGGGGGATATTGTTGCGATCCTGGTCTCCGGTGTAATTGCTCTACTTATTCGTGGGGTCGTAAGTCGGATACCAAGTTAGCTGCTCCGGGATGAAGATATCCCGCGATTTCATTCCCTGACCTGACGGCTCACGCGAATCCGGCCTGCCGGGCGTGCCATGAGCGAACTCATCACCTCTCCCGGTCGGCAATCTGAATTCCAGGTCGCGATCCGCCAAGCCTGTCAGGCTTCCTGAGAGATCGAATAGCTGGGCGACCAGGTGAACGACATCGCCCTCCCTCTGGATGCGGCCATTGATCGCCAACATCGAGGCTCCCAACGCAACTCGTCTCGACCGCTCGAACAGCTTGGGCCAGATGACGACGTTGGCGACGCCCGTCTCGTCTTCCACGGTCATGAAGATCACGCCTTTTGCGGAGCCCGGCCGCTGGCGAACGAGAACCAACCCGGCCGCCATCAGCCACCGCCATCGCGGGACTACATCGCTTCTGAGCAGGTGACGATCCGGCGTTCCGCGAGTTCTCGGCGCATGAAGCTGACAGGATGTTCGCGCAACGTTAGCCCCGTGTGCCCATAGTCCAGGACCACGTTATGGCCCTGTGTAATCTGCGTCAGCTCGACCGGCGGTTCCTGTTGCTCGGCAATCGTTCTTACCTCCCGCTCAGCAGCCGCCGCAAAGCAATGCCTTGATTGCCCAGCGCGCATCCCGACGTTCGAGGCCTAGCGACGGCAGAAAAGCATCGGCCTCGGCCAATTCCACCAACGACGCGGCTTGAATGCCTGACCTCCGCCACATGTCATCGACACCGTCGAAGTGCTGGCGGGCACGGGCAGCAACGATCCGGGCAGCGTCGGCGGTGGCCAGACCACGCACCATCCGCATCCCAAGTCGAACGCATAACGATCCGAGCCCTCTATGGACTCAAGCGTGCAATCCCAACAGGCGCGACGTTGCAGTCTCGGTCACTCTTATGCTGCGCCTCTTTATTATCATAGGAACAAATACAGAACATGAGTCGTAGCGAACGAAAACTCGGCGGTCCGGCCGAACCTTTCGTATCAATCCCGATGCCCGGCATGTCTTTGAACTGATCCTTGTACCATCATGTTACAGTATGAACGACGCCATTTCATCGCGCACCCAGTGGAAATCTTTGAAAGGAACTGCGACAGGTTCGGCACCGACCACCTGCGAAGCCAGACGTTTCTTTCGAATCTAGCATTTCTCGTCGAAAGTGCGGCTTGGACTGATGAACCTTGCCTGGTCGGTCCGGTTATTATTGTAAACAGCCATGGTCATACTCCGTTTGGATAAATCGAATTCCTATATACATCCGTTATAAACATCTATAACTTGCGCCTGTGAAGGTTGAGGGGCTTTCTTTCAGTGTGGGGGTAATAGTGTATCTTAGGCGATATCTGACATCGATCTCTAAGCTTGTCTTTATTTCAATATTGGTGACTTCTTGCACTGCTGCAGGGTTTCAAGAGTTTCAGATTTACAGTCAAGCGTATGACGCTCAGTACGTTCAGGCGGATTTGGTGCTGCAGGCGGTTGGAAGCGCTGAGAAAAGCCTACGAGCCAGTATCGAGCCAAGGAGCAACCCAAACGGCTATTTCGAGCCTGACTATGCCGCGTATTACGTGGATGGTGTCGAGCCGCCTCAAACGGCAGCTATTCGAGCGAGTCTCAAGGTAATCAAGAGCTATAATGACGCGATGATTGCCTTGGCAAGCGGCGAGAATGCGAAAGCATTGTCAGCCCGTATTTCCTCCCTCACGGTCAATGTCTCAACAGCAATAACGGCCGTTACCTCGATGGGGGCTTCCGTTGCGTCGACTGCGCCCGCCGCCGGACTGGCTTCAACTCTCTTAAAGCAATTGAAGTATCTGCCGTTCGTGACGGAGGCTGCGGCCGTCGCTAGCCGTGAGTCCTTTAGAAGAGACTTGATCAAATCTGCTCCGACCGTCCGCGCCATGTTGACGACCCTGAGAGACGAAGGCACGCCGGTTATGTACGAACTGATGCGGCGGGCGTCAGGGAAAAGTCCCAGCAAAGCTAATCCCCGAGGGCTACCAGACCCAGCGGCTCAAAAGTTGCTAGCAGGTTGGGTATTGCTCCTCGACAAGACAAATCTTGCTCTGAAGACAGCAGCTGACGCTGCGGAGACTGGGTCTCAGATCAATCTCGACACGCTTAATCAGGCGTCGGTCGAGTTGGCCGTCCTGGCAGAGCAGATTCGCGCGGCGAATGTAAAAGACAAAAAGTGAATTGGGAGAACACGTAAATGCCGAATGATGTGTTGGAGCCAATAAAAGTTATCGATCAAATGATTGTCGATACGTCGGAAGCCATGAAATTGGCCGAGGCCAAGGGCGATGACGAAGCTTACCAAAAACTAGATAGGCTATTTGACGACCTATTGGCCACAAGGGACGAGGTCTTGGCGGGACTGCTTGCCGGAATTGCGGGCAAGATGACAGACTATAGCAAACGGCTTGAGGCTTTAACGGCGAGGGTCAAAGCCTGGCCGTTTGGTGGCACTCATGAGAGGCAGTATCGGGACAAGGACCTCCCCGATAACGATTTTGAAGACGCCGGTCCGGATGCACCGTTAGTTACGCCTGCTCCGGTTAAAGCGGACGCGACCCCTGTGGTCTCGGCTGAATGGTCTGAAAATTATCAGACGTTATGGGACACCATGGAAGTCAGCGACGATTGGGCCTCCAAGGCTACATACATCGCAAAGAAAATTGTCACCGGTCAATCAAAGTATGCGGCGGCAGTCGCGGGAACTCAGATACCATGGTGGTTTGTTGGGGTTGCTCACTCCATGGAAAGTGGGTTGGACTTCACGACGCATCTCTATAACGGCGACCCGCTAACGGATAGGACGGTTCATCATCCTCCAGGTCGCCCAGCGGTTATTCAGGGATTGCCCATCGATTGGATTTATAGTGCCAAGGATTCCCTGAGGTATGAGCGGTTGGACAAAGTCACCGATTGGTCGTTGCCGAGCGTTCTTTTCCATTGGCACCGCTACAACGGGATCAGCAATGAATACAAGAAACGCCACATCCCCACGCCATATCTTTGGAGCGGCACCCAGCACTATGTGAAGGGTAGATATACGTCCGACCATGAATTCAATCCGCAATCTGTGTCAAAGCAGGTTGGCGCGGCGGTGCTACTCAGGGCGCTGATTGATCTCAATGCGGTCGATCTCGTTACGAACAAGACTGGGACTGGAAAGAAGGCGGTCGTTGTTCAGAATCCCGTCAGCAACCCCGCAGCCGCTGTCCAGCATATTCCTTCACTGGCAATCGACCTTTCAGGCGCACCCTTCAAGCATATTGCTGCGGAACTCGACTACCCGGGCGACCTCAAACAAGGCGCAAAGGGCAAGGGGGTCGAGCGTATTCAGGAGTGGCTGAGCCTTCAAGGCTTCGCGACACCCGTCGACGGTGATTTTGGAGCATCGACGGAGACGCAACTTCAACGGTTCAGTGCTAAGAACGGTCGAGCGGATATTGCAGTCCTTGATGAAGAAATATGGGCTCTCCTCACCGCCCCCCTACGTAAGGCTCTCGCTCCACTCCCAAAGACGCCTTCCCTTGAGACCCACGTGATCAAGGTTGCTCGCCAGCACATTGAGCAGCGACCCACGGAGGTTGGTGGAGCCAATAGCGGTCCGTGGGTGCGTACGTACATGGGAGGCGCTGACGGATCACCGCAGTTGTGGTGTGCGGGCTTCATTAGCTTCGTCATCGATCAGGCGGTTCGCGATCTGGGGGTCAAAATACCGTTCAAACGCCAGGTCGGGGTCGACAATCTGGTCGAGGACGCGAAGAAGGACGGTCGCTTTGTCGCAGAGGGTGAAGTCAAATCGCCGCTATTGCGGCAATCAAAGATAAAGCCAGGAGACCTGTTTGTCGTTCGGGGAGTCACTTCTGATTGGACCCACGCGGGGTTCGTCGAAGTCGTGATGGCGGAGACGTTTGACACGTTTGAGGGCAATTCCAACAACGATGGCAGTTCCAACGGAACCGTCGCCCTTGAGAGAAACCGAAGCTATCCGAAGAAAGATTTCATCCGAATTTTGTGACGTCGCCCGAGGTGGGCTCTGTTCCGACGTTAAGGGGGACGCGGGAATGTCTTTTACAGGTGTGTTGGATATCGCCATCAGTCTGACCTTTCTTTACCTATTGATCAGTCTGGTTTGCACAGCCTTGAACGAAATGGTCGCGACAGTGCTAAGCTTGCGAAGTCGCTCGCTGAGCGCAAGCATTTCAAAAATCCTCGAAGACGAAGAACTGAAGGAGCGGTTCTATGCGAATGGCCTTGTGAAAGGTGCGATCTCGGCGTCGCAACGAGGGCGGACGCCGAGTAGTGGTGTTCCAACAGGGTCTGAACATTCGTCCTACCTAGACAGCAAGACTTTCGCCATGGCGTTGCTGGGAAGTCTGAACCCTGACAAACAAATCCCGGTCGTGGCCGACATCGAGGAGAGCCTCAACATGGCCAGTCTCCCAACTGGGGTCCGAGATATCGTCGCCTCAGCTCTTGCGACGGGAAAGAATGACATAACCTCAATCCGAGATGAGGTTGCGACGTGGTTTGATTCAGCGATGGATCGGTTGAGTGGTGAATACAAGCGGCAGATAAAATGGGTCGCGTTCCTTATCGGATTGTTTGTCGCTATCTTGTTAAATGTGGACAGTTACGACATGTCGAGGGCACTGTGGCGAGACCAGGACCTGCGCGAACAATTGGCAAATGCGGCCGACACCTACCTCCAGAAGAATGAGACGTCCTGTCCATTACCCGAGGCAAAAAAGTCTGATGGGGCGAGTGGCGGAGCGCAGGCTCCGGCAGCGGAAAAGAATCCTGATGAAGTTGCGAGCCAGGTAGCGACCAGTCTCTCGTGTCAGTTCGACACAGTTAACCGCGCGTTGGAAAAAGCTCGCCCCTTCCCTCTCGGCTGGACATTTGCAGGGCCACTCCCGAATAGCGAAGATCAAGCCAAGGAAGCGCCGAGGCAGCTATACACTGTTCTTAAACAGCCCGACCTGTGGTTTGGAAAGCTCTTAGGGTGGCTTTGGACCGCTGTGGCCCTGTCGCTCGGGGCACCCTTCTGGTTCGATACCCTCTCCAAGTTCATGAACATACGCGGTGCTGGGACGAAGCCGGATAAGACCCAGGAAAAGTCGCCGGGGGTCCCACAATAGCTGTCGTTGCCAGTTTTAATGCAAGAGGCTGCATTGATGTCGAACCCTTACAAACCCCAAACAGGTAGGTTTTCATTTAGGAAGTATGTGTTCAACGGTGCGCTTGTGGCCATCGGAATCGTCGGAACCACTTTGGTCACTAGCCTGTCCAAAGGCATAGCCGACGAGATTGGTATCCAGTGGTCTCAGATGACCGGGTCCCATCCCGTTTTGGTCTTGGTGTCCAGCAATGGTGGGGCTACCCAAGTTGAAAACGCTGAAGTCAGGGTCGTCTCGGCACTACAGGATGAGAAGGCCCTTACCGGTCGATCCGACGAATACGGCAGAGCATCCTTTAAGGATGTTTCCACTTCGGACTTCTTGCTGACGGTGACGAGCACGAAGGACGGCACAACGACCCAATGCAAGCTTTACAGCAAAGCGGACAAATATCCATTTACAGTTCAAGTCAAACTAGATGCGTGCAGGCAACTGAAAGATGAGGCCACGAGCAGTGAGATTGCCGGTGCCACCGTTCCATGGCTGAAACTGGCGCTTGGGGAGGTCGGGGTTACCGAATGGAAAGGACAGGTCTCGAATCCACGTATAAACAAATACTTTGCAGCCGTGGGATGGCCACTTGACCAGTGGCAGCCTTGGGGGTGTGCGTTCATTGGCTGGACGTTGAAGAACTCTAGCATTGAACTACCGAAAGAGGCGGCCAGTTGTGTCAGCTACGTAATGAACTACGGCACCCAACTGAGGCAACCGAAGGTGGGAGCCCTTGGATTTCTTCGGCCTGACGGGATCGACGAAGCCCGGACCGGGCTCGTTGGCATCGTCTCGGAAATTAATGCCGCTGGCGTAACCATGATCGTGGGGAACGTTAATAACAGCGTCACCCGAGTGACCTATCAACCAGACGAGGTTGCCTTTGTGTGGCCTCCTCAAACCTCAAACTAGCGAAATGCCAAATAATCGAGCATCGGATGTTCGAAGGCCGATAAAGTGCCTTATCGGGCAGCAGTCGCCGTCAATTGAAGTCTACGAGCCTCGTGCAGGCTATCCCCGGCTGAAGATAGGTGGTCACCTGCCCCGTTGCGATGACACCAGCCGTCACAAGATAGCTCTCGAAGTAACACGTTCCAATGAAAAACGAGCTTATCCGTGAAATCTGGTTCGACCCCGAACCAGATTTCACGGATACTTCTTCGCATTTGTCTTACTGGCCCCATGGGCGGTGGTTTCAGGGCTCTAGTTAACTGGCTTTGAACTGCCCCCTAGTGTAGGCCGGTTTCAACGAAAGGCCTACATTGCATCAACTTTTCCAAGCACGCCTTTCAATTGCCAGCGTGCTTAGGCGTTTCCTTCAATGCCCCACAGTCGTCTTAGTTGGCTCTCATCGCCATTGAAGGTGTCGCGATCAAAACGAACCCCTTCGACGGTGTGAGGATCGGGACCAAATGCTCCATCCGTGTACTGCCACATTGTCCACGTTGGCCAGTTCGGAGGCACGACTGGCGTAGGCCCATATTGGGCCAACCAGAACCAACAGTTAGCCAAGACAGCATCGCTGTTTGTCCCCAAGAGCTGCTTTATGTAGTGCCCCGAGTAAAACCCTGGATAACGGCCGGTGGCTTCGTTGACGTGAGAAACGAAGGCTCGCGCCTCTTCGAGAGCCATACTTGGACCGGTTGGGTTCGGTTCAAAGTCGAGAACAAGCAGGGTCTCTGTGGAGTCGCTTACCTCATCCAGGAAATGTTCGGCTTGCTTCACACCATCGCTACCAGTAGCAAAATGGTACGCACCCCAGAGTAGACCAGCGTCCTTGGCCTTCGTTCGGTTTGAATTGTATGTCGGATCGCGACCACTTTGGCCTTGGGTGGCCTTCTGAATAACTCCGACAACACCAGCTTGGGCCAGCTTGTCGAATTTAACGTTGCCGTTGTGGTGAGATATATCGACGATTACATTTAGCCCTGCAACCATATCACCCTCCCTGACGCCTTCAAAATGGCCGCCGAAACTACCACGGCCTTAAGCTGCAATCCAAGATGGCAATCTCGCTATCGTCCCTCGTCGATAGTTGTATTATTTACTGCGAAGGTATTATCTCAGAGATGCACGCGCTTACGCGGGTATGGTTGTATTTCGCGCCGCTCTCTAACGTTTCGAAGTATGCTTCTAACAGTCCAACGTCTGGATCACCTGACTGGACTCGTTTCGGTCACCTTCTTTGTGACCGTGACTGCAATACATCTTCTATTTCAACCGACGGCAGAGCGGCGCAATCCAATTAAAAGCTGCCGTCATTGGCGATACAACGAAATAGGTATTGCCCCTACACCCATACTCTTTAATCAGTATAAATTCTCGATCTATACAGAAGACATGATCGCCTATAACGTGCATCCCAGAAAAGTCGGGGAGGGAGCTTTTTCGATTAGCGCGGGGAAAATCGGGTGTATTCATCGCGACATTTACTATCGTTCTTTAAACTCGTCTTAATTTCAGGCCTATTGAATTCTTGCATTGCAGCCGGACAACAGGAATTTCAGCTGTATACGGGCGTCAGGCGCAAATAAGCTTTAATCCGCTGCGGGGATTAAAATTATTCCTGTCTGTTCAGATCTACAAAAAGGGTTGAGCGGTGTCCAAGAAGTCGATCAGTTTGACCGAAACCATGCCCTCGGCGACGAGTAATAAACAGAAGTCGCAACCGTTCAATCGGAAACGGCCGAGAGTTGGAGTGATCCTCGCTTGTCTTGGCGAATACGATAGCAAGGCTCTGCGGTACGCAATTTTGAAACTCAACACCGCCCAGTCATTCGTCGAATACGAAATTGTATATGATGCTCCCGAGGACCACGAGTTCGTTGCGCGCACACGCTACGGGGGGGTTGTACGGACCTCGTACATCAAGCAAGCCGCACCATCCTTCGAGGCGGAAGTTGTGCACCGACAATCGGCACTGTTCAAGAACGCCCCTCAGACTCCGTGCGACCGATACTTGGCGCTCTGTAACTGCCAATTAGAAAGCGGAGTATACCTTTTCAAACCCGGCGACAAAATGCGAACCATGATGGTCGGCTCTTGGAAGACATACTTCGCACCGCCATCTCTCCTCGAATTCATCGTCGACATATGCATAAAGCAGGGAATTGCTGAAGCGTTTGGTGCTCCCCCTTCTCATATGCCTTCTCGGGGATGCATTTTTGACTACAACGAAATATTGGAGAACACGAGAAACGGTGTGCTGATTGGCCATGTTTGCGAGGAATGCATCGCATACATGGCTCCCAATAATCCGAACTGGGATGAGATCAAAGAGTTGACAGGCGGGAAATGGCTTGGCGATCCTTCCGATCCATTTTCCGCTTACTGCGAACTGCAACGCCTGGGCTTTAAGATATTCAAAGCCAGCGGGGTGCGGGACAGTTTTTTCCGAAGACTCATCGACATTATTCCCCTGCAGTTCTGCGTCAAGTTGGCCGAGCATGCAGCTTTGGGACTTGCGATTTATTTCGCCCTCATTCTCGGGCTTAAAGATTTGGTCAAAAAGCTTGGCGGTTAAAATCGGGTCGAGCTGTGTGCTGCTCGATGCAACTGGGTCCTGAACTTCTTCCGTAATCGAGCGACGTCCAACTCAGTTCTATCTGGCGGCCTGCCGGACTCACTCGTTACCACGCGGGAACGCTTTGAGGCTCGGCATTTTCACTGAACTGGCAATGTCGTCACTAGCGACTGCCTCTATCCGGCAGCGCCAACGATGTTTTACTCGTGTGGTCCTGATCGATGATTCCGGACAAACTGTCCTGGAAGTTATTGAAGAGATTGTAGGCCTGCCGCGCGACCGGACCGGACATCTTCCCGTTGTCGGTTTTAACAACGAACGACATTTCCGCGACGTCCGGCTGGTTCGATGGTTCGTCAAAGCACCAGATGCTCAGGGTAAACTTTGCCTTGGCCCCTTCGAGGAGCGCGACCTCGGAGCCCTTGAAGACATACTCGTGAATGAGCGGCCCGCCTGCGAGATTGAGATCGGGTTGGTCGGCCGACACGCCCACCAACTCCGCTACCCCGGGGAACAGGGCAAAGACGTGATCAAGGCGATCAAGGGGATCGTTTGGCGTTAAGTCGATCCCCGAGGACAGTGAGAACCGGTTTCGCGTCGACAGCTTGAGCGGCGTCACCACCTTCGGCTGCTCGCCCGGCGGCCTCGCTAACACTTCAAGGGGACCGATATCCTCTTCGAACTTGGTTTCGACGTTTCCAGCCTCCTCGTCGCCAGGCTTCGCGAGCCCTGCGGTGGCGACGATGAACTGGTCAGGCATCCGTAATTTAAGCGTCGCCTGCCGAACTCCGCTCGCGGCGAAATCATTTTTCGTGTCCTGTCGGGTCCGCAAGATCAAATCATTGTCGCTAAGGTCCCTGTTTGGGGTATCCCAGAACCTTATCAACCGCCATCCGTCGTCATCAAAAGGCATAGCCTGCGGATCGGCAATCCGCACAATTTGGCGGATACGCCGATCCCAAAATGCATTCGCCGCCTGGAGATTCGGAGCCTGGCTAAATATCTGCGGATTGAGCAGCAGTTTGTATTCGCGTGCATCAAGCTTGCGTCCCATGGCCCCTCCCAAAAGGATCGCTTCACAACCAGTGCATTAATGTGATTTGTACAACGAGAGCGCACATTGCGCCTACTCTAACGTTTATGCAAGTGCCGCAGCGTGACCATTAGAAGTAGTGTCCTGCGGTAGACAACGGCCGCCAACATTCAAAAGGGTTAATTGTCGTAGGTTGCTCACAGCAGTACAATGCTATCTGAAGGCGCACGGAGGGCGAATGGATGCGACGGCGGGTTCTCGCGACTCTGAAAACAGCCTTTCTTTCCATCATCTTTATTGCGGAGCTGTGCCCTACGGTCGAAGCGGCCTGTTGGTCGGCATTAAAGAGCCCGGAATGGCCTCAGCTTGCCGCATCGATTGCCACCATAAAACTCTGCGAGCAACTTCCCGGCGGACCGGATCGAACTAAGAAGTTCGAGGTCACGGCCGTTGACCTATGCACAGCAGCAAACGGCGTTTCCATCACCGCGAAGGCTTCGCTGGCCTGCGGCTCAAGTTCGGGAGCTTTTATCCAAACACCCCCACTGGACGGGCGCGTGGTTGCTACGGTGACACTTGATATCGGCGAATGCCGGATCACGGAATCGAACATCGATATAAGTGGCGAAGTTGGCGGCCTCTTTTCATCGCTGCCACAAGCTCAACAATTTGCACGCTCCTGGGCGCAATCTCGGCTCTCTCAACTCTGTGGATTACAATGACCCAATCAACGCTGCGAACGATCTGGATGGCGGCGGCGCTGCTGATATTTGTGTTCATTTTCAACATGCACAGCGGAACCCAAAATTCGGATTTCGCTCTCGTGATAAAACTCCCTATCGAATTCAAGGCGAGTGACAAGATCACGCGTGTTGGATATGCGCTGCATGGGTTGCGGATGATCGGCCTGCTTTTCTGGACGATTCCTTTTCTCGCCTGGGTTCACGCCAAGGGGGAATCTGAGTCAGCGGCATCAGCCTTTCCCTTCCGGCTGCTTGATATCCAACCCGGCAGCAAATCGGGTGTTGTCGTCCAAACAATTGCGTTTCTGCTCCTGATTGTTGCCCCATTCGTGTCCGCAGTTCACTTTTGGCAAATCGTTGGAGACGATGGCAAGGTGTGTCAGCCGGACCCCACGATAGCTTGCAAGGGCATATGGTCACGGCCGGTGGAACCGGCAAGGTTCTGGGACCATACATATAGGCTTACCGACGGGACAACTAACAGAGGTCCATCCTACGAGCCTTTTGTCGAGCCGATACTTACGTTGGCGCTCCTCGCCGTCGCGCTGGGATTCGTAATCCTGTTGCTGAGAGAAATGTACAGAGCGCAAAAGCGGCCAATCACCTTCAGCGAGACGTCATAAACTACTCGCTGCAACCGCCAGTCCGGGTTGCTAGCAATCGGGGAAACCTGGGCGGCAGTGCGACAGCTACCGGTCACAGCCATACTGACATGACCACGTCCAAGCAGTGTATTGACGTTATACTTCACACCACGGAAGGAATTAAAAGCCAATGTCGCTACAAGCTGTTCCTTTCAGCGGACTGTCGGAAGCAGAGGTCCAGCGCCTACTTGACTATGCGGTCGGCGAGTCAATCCACCTCGACTACAAGCGCGAAATTTACGGGACCTCGGAAAGCGACCGCAAAGAGTTCTTGAAAGACATTTCGTCCATGGCGAACACCCTTGGCGGAGATTTAATTATAGGCGTCTCCGAGGCTGATGGACTTCCCCAGTCAATGTTTCCGTTGGTCGGCGATAGCGACAAGGATGTGCAACGCCTCGAACAAGTCGCCGTCCATGGGCTTGAGCCTCGTGTTCGCAATTTGCAAATAAAATCGATCCCCTTGACGGCTGGAGGCTACCTCATTCTGGTCCGCGTCCCTCGAAGCTACTTGGCTCCACACAGGGTCATTCTTGGAAATAGCGCTCGCTTCTATGCGCGAGCAGGCTCGACAACATACGAACCCAACGTCGACCAACTACGTCAGATGTTCACCGCAACGCCGCTTATCACGGAAAAGATCAAAGCCTTCCACGCAAATCGCCTGGTCAAGATTACCGCCGGTGAAACTCCCATTGCTATGAATGCGGCCGGTAAGCTGGTGATCCATGTCGTCCCCCTTCCCGCGTTCACTGACGGTTCAATGATGGACCTAGTTGCGAAGCTTAGCTCTGGAACTCATGTCCCGGTTCCTCCGAATGAGTCGGGACTGCCAACCAGGCAATCGGTGAACATCGACGGGTACCTGAATTATGCAAGCCCTGATCCGCACGGGGACACTCGAATGGCCTATGCCCAGTTCTTTCGAAATGGAATTATCGAAGGCGTTGCCGACCTACGCACTGATGACGGCGCGTCATCACGTTTTGTTGGTATCCCATTCGTACAATTGGTGGTCGGCAGCGTTCAGCAATACCTGGCTACAACAGATCACTATGACATGGGTTTGCCCGCTTATGTCTTCCTCTCAATATGCAATGCATCAAACACTGTTTATCGCTATGCATTCCCTGGAGGCGGCTTTCAGGAGTCCGGTCCAATCGGGCGAGAAATCATCGCCTTACCGGAAATCTACATCGATAGTTTTGATGTCGACGTAGCGAAGGTCATGCGTCCAGCATTCAATGTGCTCTGGAACGCGTTTGGGCACTATCATTGCGATGCCTATGATGCCAACGGCAACATCCTTGCCTCTTAACTCACGATAAGTCGCTGCAGCGAAAACAGCAAGGTTTTACCAGCCGCAAGAAAAATCAGAGAAAATGACAGACATATGTATAGGGTGACCTGATTTTCATGATTTTCGGCTAACCATGGCAGCTCGTATGCATATTTTGGAATATACACCAGAATGCATCTCAGGTAAGGCGCGGAATTGTCCAGTAGCTCTCCTCTCACCAGCCAAATAGATAGGATTAACATGGACAAAATCACCATATCCACTGGTGGTCCGCTAATATGGCTATCGTACCTTTTGATAAATCATTCGTTTTGAATGCCTTGGAAAAGGTCTATGCCAGCCCAATGTCTTAAACAAATTGCGCCCCAACCCTTGTCTTCCGATTAGACTCTAAAACGTCACCCCGGCCAAAAAGCCTAATTTGTATTAAAAGTAAGCGAACGCCCTCGCATGAAGAACCAGCGCTCAATGCGACTGCTCATCAAGGACAATCCGACCGATGCCGAAATGGCGATGGGAAACCACGCCCACGGCAAAGTCCTTGCAGGCATCGACGAGGCCAACTTGCTCTGGCTTGATGTTACGGATTTGTCCCGACGGAAACCGCGACCAAAATTGCAGAATAAGCCCAAAAGTCTCGGCGACACTCGCTCCCTCAAGGTGCATTCCGATGGAAGAAGAGACTGAAACAGATCGGATTCGTCATGTTCACATTGATCGATGACTACGCCGTCGCACCCGACGGCGGCTCGCTTGCCCTGTCTGTTGAACGACTTGACCGAGAAACGGAGTGCTTCGTCATCAACCGCTCCTTCGCTTCTCGCGGGACGCCCGAATATAACGTAGTCAGATCGAACCTCCGTTCCCTCTCAGCAAAAGAATGCGAAGAAATCGCGAGGCATTTGGAAGGGCTTGCCACCGACGCGACTTCAATCGATCTAGTCACTGAGTTCATCAACACGCTAAAATCGCAGTCTTCGAAGGTACGGCACGCCTGAACTGGGCGGCGACCATCTCCATATATCTCTTCAACCCGGCGGGTTGCTGGTTGCGGACCCCACTATCTGCCGTATTTTGCCCTTGAGAGAACCAGGTTGCATTCCAAACGCGGTTCGTCCCGTTAGTTTCCCCAAAACCTCATCAGCCAACAAAGCAAATGAAACAAAATAACCGCAGGAGAAAACAGCATCAAAACACAGAAGGTTGCCAATTCCCCACCTATCGCAAACTCGGCAGATAATGTTGCTGCAATAGCCACGAATGGAATCCAAGCCAACACGGACAGAAGAAGCCCGACAATTAACGCAGAAACTCCATATATCTGCTCTTGCTTCATCAATAATTTGACTAAACTTAGGAAATACCACCGCATCAATTGGCCTTATTGTCCGAGTCATCACCGAGAAGCGAAATCAATCAGGCTTTGGTCGGCTCTAGCATACTTGCCGAAATGGTTTCTCGTCGAAAGGTCTGCTTTAGGCAGTAGCTTCAACTTTTGCGATGATCAAGTTCGCCCAGAAAATCATCCACGCTTTCTCGTCGTGATATTCGGCGGCATCGTTGGTTACAAGGGTTACCGATGATGATTACAACTGCTTTGTAGCCAATCCGGGAGTGGCCGTTTGGGAAGAGAACGGCGATGTTGTCGGCTTTTCTGCGGCCGACCCACGCAACGGAAACATTTGGGCGCTTTTTGTGGCTCCCGGATTCGAACGAAAAGCAATTGGCTCCATTCTGCTGGCCGAAGCCTGTGCCTGCCTCAAGTCTGCAGGCATCGGACGCGCTTGGCTCACCACCGATCCAAACACCCGGGCCGAGAGATTTTATCGCGCGGCTGGTTGGGAACACGTGGGCGAAAAGGATAATGAGCTTCTTTTCGAACGATCACTCTGAGGCCTGCGCGATTTTGCGGTAGTGGGTCCATTAAGGTCTCAAACGGAAGATGGCCTCGGCTCCGATAACTCGTCTTTCACGTGTATCAAATTATACTTGCTGATCAACATTTGCGGTGGCCAGCATGCCAGACGAACTATCGGCATTTCTTTTTCGAACATTGATGGCCGTGGCGTTTGCCACCAGTTGCATGCTGCCGTCTTCTGCGTTCGCAACCAACACGCCCTGCAGTGGCAAGAAGGGTGGCATCGATCATTGTCAGGGATCGACCTTCATCTGCCGTGACGGGTCGGTGAGCGGAAGTAAGAGGTCCTGCGAAGCGGTGATGGGCGGCCTCGGTCTCCTGGGGTCCGGCGCGACTGAAATGCAGCCGACCGGCTCGGCCAGCTGTTCGTGTCGGACCGGCTCATATTGCACTGGCCCGCGCGGTGGCCGTTACTGCATCACGGACGACGGGTCAAAGAGCTATCTGCGACGCTGAGGCGTGGTCTGAAATGTAGGAGGATCATCCATGAGCCAGGCTAGCTTCATCCTCAGTGCATTTGATTTGAACCTCTGGTGCTCAGTTCTCGAATCCAAATTTGTGGTCGACGACCTCGCAGCGCTACAGGCGATCATTGACGCGGATATTGATGACGATCCGGATTTTACCGGTTTCTATTCTATTGACCCGAACGAACTAAACGCCATCAACCAGCGTTTCGACGTCGGATTCGACCCGGCCAGCCTCAACCTACCTGAGATCGAGATTTGGTTGGAACGGGAGCGAAAAGGCCGTTCAATACGGGATGTCCCCTATCTCGTTCACACTAATTTCGAGCTGCCGCTGATGCTGGAGGGCAGGAAGAAACTCGCGAGATTCACGGACATTCTCCCAAGCACGGAAGAAGCCTTTGATCGGTGGGTGGCGAAAAGCGTCCTTCATAAGGAGGTCTTCGTCGAACCAATTCCAGAAGCGTTGAAACCGTTTGCCATCGGTCTCAATCATGGAGCAATCCGCGACGTTTATTACACCTTGAAAGGGGAGGAATTGCGCATCCCTGCCATGAACTTACTTTGGAGAGCGGGGGGCGGCTGGAACGAGCATTTTGAACGACTTGAAGGCATGCTCTTCGGTTACGAAGATTGGCAAATCGACTGGTGGATAGCGCACCGCAATGAACAGTCCGGCGGCATCGGCGGCGTCCCCTTTTGCTGCACAGTGGATTCCGAAGGTCTGAAATGGATGGAGCTAGCCGGTTTCAAGGCTCTGCCACCCTTGGCCGAAATTCAAATTCACATCTACGATCCTGATGAAGACACCGTAGCGGCCGCGCTGCTTCCGGAAGATGAGTGTGCTGTCGCCCTCGCCCGGTTCAAACTCTCTCTCGAAATGCAGCGAAAATTGCTCGACGGAAATACACGAGGGCCATGGCAGATCAACAGAGAGCAAATTCCCGACATCAATCGCCACCTGAAGCGACAAGTCGATGTCTTGTTCCGTCAATCAGCCCCGTAGGCTGTTTTGCTTTAAGCCGCCAACCGGTCCAGGGGCAACTGCTGAAGACTTGGAGCTACCCGATAAAATCAGATACATCGTGCCGGATTAGCTACCGGCGGATGACCTGGATGCAGATGGAGCGGTCGACTGGGATGCCTGACAGGCGCTATGCTTGGGCGAACTCTCCAGAATCGCGGAACGGGAGCATCAGCATGCCAAGCCTCGCCAAGATGACCGGATCATTACATATCCATCAGTTCTATATCGGCAAGTTGAAAGCTAAACAGGAACAGCTTTTTGACAGCGATCCCGAATTGGCGATGCTCCTCGACAATGTGGCTGCCGTTCTGTCCGAGCACGCTGAAGTCTTGGCTGGCGACATCGCTGACATGGAATGCGATGATTGATGGCGCGTGGCAGCCATTGAGCCACTCAGTCTCTTTGATAGATTCCATGGACAGAGACCTCTAAGGAGCGCGAAACGACAGAGCCTCGTCCTGCGCCGCAGCACGCCGGAAGGATCAATTTTCGATGATCAAGCCTGAACTCCCATTCGCCATCATTCTTATGAGCAACTTCGCAGCTCCGGTCGTGGCTTTTATCGCTGGCCGCACATGGCCACGTTGCCGGAAAACATTGCATTCTTTGGCGGTGATCTGGATCATTCTGTCAGTATACGTATGCGACAGAGTGACGTTCACGCCAAATATCGCCGACGTGGGCGACGACTCTTATGAGCCAGGCGAAGTAAGTCAGTTTGTATTCGTCGCCGCCGTTTTGTTGCAGCAGCTAATCATTCTAGCGGCCTATCCAGCTTGGTATGCCTGCCGCGCATTTGTTAAGCGGCAGCGGGCGTCTCCAAGAGAAGCAGGACCGTTCGTGTGATAACATGTGCGATGTCGACGGTGGTGTGGTGGCTTCGGTCGCAACGGATGCGGTCGTTCCGAGCATCGCTCATAAGTAAGCGACATCGCGCCTCACAGCGCCCACACGTTGGTTGATTTATTTGAAGGTTATTTATGACGCAGCCCAGAGCGCACGCTCTGGGCTGTCTGCCGAAGCACATCAACAGGCTCAAACAGTTCCGGCGCGTGGCCACCCGATACGACAAAACCATTCGGCATTTTTCGCCTTGGCCGCCGCTAAAATATGGTTGCCATACTTGTCAACAGGACCTAGAGCGCAATGATACCACGTCCCCGAAGCCCGTTGAGAGTGTTTAGCAGCGCTCCATCTTGCGGCCCCTCTTCCAGATGGCGGTCAATGATCTCAACCGTCAGGAAGACGACTTCGACCGTGACGTCATTGAAAGTGATGATCCAGTGCCGTGCTTTGAAGCGGGGCCATCTGGCGGTCTCCGCGCCACCGATCACCTCACTAAAGGTTCCCGGATTGACCGGATATCTAGAATCTCGTCGGCCATCAATACTGACGGGGGTCATTCGGAAATCGATAACCCGTGCGAATCTGAGAACGACATTGCCGCCTTTCGGACCTGCCGATGGCTCGTAGCACACCAAAGCGTCTTGCCCGTCATAAAACACCGCAGGGTTTTGGACCCTTCCTATCTCGGGAAAGGGCTCTTGTGGAGTTGATATGTGCATGCTTTTTCTCAACTTCAGGAAACGTCGAACTGCGTATTCGAAACTTTGTCAACAGGACCTAGTACGGCGGGTTTTGGATCGTTGCAAAGTTAAATGTGTCAACCATGGTAGCAATGGGGTCTGGGAAATACCGGTAAGTTGCAACTGGCTTTCCATGCACAATGTAATCTTTTTGCTCGACGTCTCCCATCACAATCAGCGAAACCGCCACCCTGGAAGTTCCAAGCATCTTGAGAGCAACGACTCTTTCCTGTGGGTTCGCGCATTGCTCCCCGGCGTCACACAGCCTGCCAATCAATCTCATTTGAGCGAAAGGTTCGAAACCTGGGAAAGACGAACCGCCTATGAACTGGACCTTGTCCTTGAAGACCGACCATTCTGTTCCGGCGGTAATCTTGGCAAACATCAGGCCTGCATTTTTGAAGGTGAAGTCCTTTGCAACGAAAGGCGCGACCGAAGCGATCAAAAGCGTGACGTGCTTTTCGCCAATTCAGCAGTCAATCCACAGATGGCTCTCGTCAGGCGCGTTGCGGTCAAGGTCGCGACCTTTACAGGCGGGGTCGGCAGCCATGCTAGTATTGCCTGGCCCCCTGACCAGCCACATGGCTGCGGATGATCTCTCAGCGGAGACAGCCCAAAGCGTCACAAGAAAAATGATTGCAGTAAAAAATCTTGGCATCAATTTTTCCTATTCAGGTCCGTCGTGAAACTTGACTAGCGGAGATTTGCTCGTAAGCCCGCCCCTCCTGACGTGATGGGGGTAGATGCGGAAGACGTTCCACGGCTGGTGGCATGCGGTACCAACCTTGGAACTAACCCCGCCAGGTCTGAGCGGCATCTCAGCCCTTCCGAAGTCTCATTCACGGCCGGAAAGGTGCTGTCGACTTACTCCATCGAGTTAGATTTCCCAATCTGACGAATATCGCCTCGCTTTCAACAGCGACGCTAGTTCACTTGACCTCCAGAGCCTTCCGAAATCTGGCGGAAAGGACGTCTGACATGATCCCATTGCCCCAGTCCCGTTCCGTGGCATAGACGGCGTAGGGGTTGATTACGCATTTGAAGTCGAGCATTAGCGACATCGCGGTTGCCCGTATGCCATATAACTATGGGGTAGCCCTCCAGCGCAAAAGAAGGTCACAATCTGGTCAAACCACGCCGATTTCCGGCTCCCTGCTCCCGTTGCGCCCGTCAATTCGATGAGGTTTTTAGCAGTGCTTCCGATTGACCAATTATAGATCGGCACGGCAAGCACAATTCCATCGGCATCTCGAACGGCCTGATGCAGTGGAAAATAAATAGGGTCAAGATAGCAAGCCGAGTTGTCAAACTCAGGCAGCCGGAAATCGCGCAAATCAATGAACTGCGGAATGCACCCTTGCGTTCGCAAGAAACATTCTGCCTCGCGACCGAGGTCTCGACTACGGCTTTCTGGATCGAGACTGCATGATAAAATGGTGATTTTCAAAGGTGGCGGGATGCTGTTGTTCATCGCAGTTCTCGCTGTTTGCGCTCCGAATGCATGCCAATGCCAGCTTTGCAACCTCAAGGACACTTGAGGTCAAGTGCTTGAGGTTCCGTTTCCTATTTTCTAAGTGGTCGTTCCGGCAAAAATGATGGGCGGGGAAATCGTCGCCTCCCGTTCGTCGGCTCATCCACTCTTTAGCGTCTCGGGGAGGATGCGGTGGAGTTCGCAGCAGTGGTTGTTGATCCTCCGCTTCCGAAGTTGCCCACCAAGGAAGTCGGTCGCCCCGAGATCATCGTCGGTTGCGTCACCATTCGTCTTGAAGAAGGTGCATCTGCCGCCCGCACCGCCGCTGTCGTGCGTGCCTGCGCGGTTCCAGTATGATCTGTAAGCGGTGTCTGCGTCACACAGCCCAGAACGTTAGTCCATTGCAAGGATCGAACCGACCCTCCATAGTTGCACTTGATGTGGGGGTGGGTAGCGATGCTTCGACAAATTTACGCTCCGAAGGTGATGCGAGAACTCGCAGTGATGAGGGTTGTGTTCCCATTGATCGGATTGGCGACCTGCATCGCCATTCTTGGCCTTCATCTTTGGCGACTTTATCATTTTGAGCGTTCCGTCGCGACGATAGAAGCCGTTTGGGAAGAGGAAGTTAATCGTCGTGGGGTGACGATCATAACGATGGCAGAACTGTCTTTCTCAAGGCCTGCGCCCACCGGGGAGGCCCTCGAATGTAGGTACAAGTTTGAGATCGGCACGCCTCGTGATGGGTTTAAAGTCGGGGATAAGCTCGACATCGTGCCAGCGACCGGAACTTGCCAGCGGGCTGATATCATTGGGCGGAGCGAGCAAAACCCTTAGCGTTTCCGCGCGTTCCACGGCAGCAAACTCAATGGCGTTGATCCGCAGGCCTACCTGACCAGGACGCTCACTGCCATTGCCAACGGCCACAAGCAGAGCCGGATCGAGGAGCTGCTGCCTTTGAATTATTCGGTTGAGCGACGCCTGCCCAGAGACCGCAGTCGGCCCGAAGCAGTCACTCGACTAAGCGGCCAACGTTGGCATAAAGTCCGGCCTCCTGTTTGGAGAGGATGTAGGGTGAGCCAATGCCGTATGGCATAAGCATTAAATGCCTGAATGATACGGCATCTCCGATATTGAGGCTCTGGGATGAGGCAAGTTCCTTTGAGGTCAGCGCCTCGATGGTGGATTTGAACTATCCTCCGCACCTCACGCTGGCCGTCTTCCCAGACCATCCAAGTCACGTGGACAAAGTGTTGGAAGACGTATTTACTTCTCAGCCGAGGTTATCTATTTCCTTTGAAGGAGTCGGTTACTTTGAGAACGATTTCCTAGTGCTTTGGGCGAGACCGCGAAGCGATGATGCTCTGCTGGAATTACATGCAAAACTGCATCGGAACCTCGACCCCGCCATTTGCCACGAGCATTACCGCGTGGGTCGATGGGTTCCTCACTGCAGCCTCGCAACGAAGGTGCCATCATCCGGAGCGAAAGCAGCGATAGAGTGGGCCAAGCAAAAACAACTAGAATTCTCAGTTGAGTTCGACACCGCAGACTTAGTACAGTTCCCGCCCGTGGCGATAGACCGAGAATATCGATTGCGGTGAGAGCCCGCGTCTGGCGCACTGTGGTCAGGTCGCTTCACACGGCGGCATCTGTCCGACGATATCCCGTCAACGTGTGAACACCACACCGCTTACCCCAATCGGAGCTTTTTGCCATGACCAACGAGAAAACCACGGCCGTGCGTCGCGTGATCTCGTTCATTAAAATCGTTTGGACGGTGTCGATCATCGTCGCTGCGACCGCAATTGGCGCTCTCATCGGTTGGGAGAATCATGGGCTGGTTGGAGCTATGGCTCTCGGCTTCGTTGGCCTCGTTGCGGGCGGCTTTATCAGTTCGCCTACGTTTCTATTGCAGGTCTTACCTTGATGAAGCCAGCGCGACAGCGCCGGTCGGCAAGAAAGTGGACCCCTTCATCCCCGTTGTGAGCTTTCGAAATAGCGATTTACGATGTCCTTGACTTCGCTTGAACTGAACCCTGTAACCCATCTGTGCGGAATCGCGACGGTCCTTTCAAGAGGCTGCCGCTTGCGCAACTGTTCGAGTATCTCAGGATCAGCGTCCTTGCGCACGGTCAGATAGATCAGCCCCGCCCGGCCGGTCTGAGGAATATCAACGCGTTCGATCATTGACCAAGGGATGAGCTTTGGCAGCTTTTGACCAGTGATGCCGTCGGGACCGATCATCATTAAGGGTTTCGTGAAGTCCACCTGCCGCGCCTTTACCGCAACATAGACGATGACGGCGAGGAACAGGATCGCGAACAAGCCCTCTCCGACACCACTGGTGGGTCTGCTCATTTCGATCTGCCCAAGGGCGATGAGTGAGAGGTAGACGAAAAAGAGAGCCATGACGCCAATGAACATGAAGAGTATTCTGACGCTTCCGCGCAAGACGAGAACCGGCTGCGTAGTACCCTGGTCGCGTTCGGGGGTTGAGCTGGTTGCCTCAGACATCTGTTAAATTAGCTCCTTCGTGTGAGGGGTGCCGCTACGGACTGTGTGAAATAATCCGGTATTTGGTATCGAATTCACCATTCTATGCAGCGCTGTGCCGGAGGCGCGAATGCCGGACATCAATTGTCGAACATTTGAAACAGCACGAGAGTGATTAGCATGATCACGACCGCGACAACTGTGCGCTCCATCCAACCCATGAACACTGATTTCGAGGAATTGCCCGATATTAGATTGCTCAGGATGTCTCCAAGGAAGAGGAGCAAACTATCCATTCATCTTTTCTCCTGTAACCAGCTCCCAATCGACATCGGCGCTCCTCACAGAGTGCTGTAGTTCGTATTTACCCACAGCAACTGCTTACCGTCCTTTGACCACGTCGCATTCACGGACATTCCATATGGAATCGATCCAAACGCCCGCCGAACGACGCCCTTGGTTGGGAATTTGGGACCGTTCTTGCGTATCGAATACATGCCGACAACCCGCTGTGTGCCGTCCGACTCTATGTAAGGACGAGCGCTGCTAAAGGCATTCGGCACGTCGAAACCTTGCGCTTTGAACCAGTCTGTGGCGTAGGATAAATCCTCGTAAGAGCCCAGCAGCCTGAACATGCAGACGTTCGCTTCCTCGTCGTTATCTATTCTCTCCCAATCCATCTCCTTGAGGCGATCTACCGAGAGTTCATCCGTGTCCGCCTTTCTCAGGCAGGACATTGGATCGGGGAAATCCATCATGGCGACCTTCTGGGAAGCGGTCAGCTCTCGTTTGTATTCTGCTCGAAAGGGCGGTGTTCCCGGACCAGGCTCAGAAACAACGGTGACCCAAAGCAGCTTGCCGCCATGGTAGAGATAGCCAGAAAGTTGGTAACCGAGATATGCCAGCAGAACATAGGCGGCGTAGTTCACCAGTTTCCGGGTAGAAGCGGGCTCGCTCTTCCGCCAGACCTGCGGCCAACCACGTGCGGATTTTCCCGCGAGCAGCCAGTAGAGATAGCTGACGGCAGCGGCAGCAAGCAGGGCGGCCGCAAGTCTCAAGGGATCAGTGATCGGAAAACCCGTCGCCAGCAGCCCAGCAATGAGCCAAATCGCAAGATACGGTAGCCAGCTCTTCGTTGACCTCCATTCCGCCGCCGCCAGCACGATCAGTAACGGTGCCGTGCCATTGAAGAGATAGCCCGGCGCACGGAATAACACTCCCCACACGAGCGCTTCGAAGACCAGAGTGCTGCCACTTTTTGCGCTGCCTCGCTCAATGGGATCTGAGAGAGAAAGATATGTCGGGACGGCGTTGAAGAACTCGAACAACGCCGCAAAAACGACGATGCATAAGATTGTGACCAACGCGATCCTAAGCTGCCGAACTAAGGTTGTCATTTCTAGATTTCCACGGAAATCATCGCGTTTCGAGGAAGCGGGCAAGAAGAGGCTGAGCCCATTTGGCGGCTTTTTCGTGAGATGATCATGATCGCACCAAGGCCCTCTGCGATCAGAGTTTGCCCCACGTCGCTTGGCTGCGAGGTTGAATTCCCCTGCATTTTAATGAGACGACTCCATGCGCCGGGTCGATTTTTTATAATGAACCCAGATGACGGCCATAAGACCGAGCATGGCGAAACCATACCAACTGAGAAGAAGGGCAAGTACCCATGGATGCTCACCGCCAAGAGTGAACATTGCTGCAGCAAGGGCAACGTGGGCTAGGAGAAATCCAATCGCAATATACAGCACCGGTCACAACCCTTGTTAGTAATTTGATTGTACGCAAAACAACCGTTTCTTCCAAGATGGGCCTGCCATCAGCTCGAAAAGCTGGCAAACGGGCGATTACGAAATGCCAGTTCGGCCCTTCGCGCGAAATTTGCTGAGCTAGCGGTTGCAATTTGACCAGAATCTCGTCATCTCGGCGTGCTGCCGTTGACCATAGTCGCAACAAAGGCCGACGCAGCTCAGGGCGCTCCGGCATTAAGTCGTAGAGCGCCCTCTCCTTTTTCAGGCGCAGCTCTTCGACGACGTAGCCATCAGTTATATTTTTCAATCCAGATTTAAGATATGCGCGTATATGGCGCGTGGGGATTGCAATATGTGCCTTGAGGGTCGAGGACAATGAACTGGAACACATCGTCGGCATTCACCCCAATCGGGCTCGCTCTGCGCGGTCGGGGAGCGCACAAGATTGTATGCACGGTCGGCGATGCAGCGCGTATCCTGATCAAGGACTGGCCCTGCGGTGACGGCGACGAATACGTCGCTGCCGTAAAAGCCTGCGTCGACGCAATTAACGGACAGATTGGTCCTGAGCAATTCCGAAAAGCGCTATTGCGTGCGGCCGATGAAGCGGGGATCGCTGCCCTCACTGTCGTTCACCGATGACGATCAGTAAGAGAGCGGCTGGCTGCGATAATGCGGTCTGCATCTCCCCTGTTGTGGTTGACAATCTGGCTAACCCATTTACCTTGGGGTCGGACGGAGGCAAGTGGATATGCTTGCTTGGGGTTGGTTTAAGGCCCGTCAGCGTGGCGCAGAATCTAGGTGCTCGTACCGTTCAAAGACTGCGGAGTGACGCCATCAGGCGTCGTCTTGTGCGAGGAATATCCTCCCAACTGAGGGGCGGCCCTTTGGTCCGTTGCACGTCCGCTTCAGCAATGAAGCAATGGACGTGGACTCATGAAATCAAACAGCCGCATACAAATTCTTAGACGTAGGGCAGCCGAGAACCAAAGGTGGCAATGCTATTATTGCCAGCAGCCCATGTGGGAGACTGATCCAAAAATCTTCAGCGCACGCTTCCGAGTCACCGACCGCGCCGCGTTGCACTTCCGGTGTACGGCAGAGCATTTGGAGGCTCGATGTGACGGGGGGCGGGATACCGAGGAGAACGTCGTCGCTGCCTGTCTGTATTGCAACAAGAACCGTCACAAGAGGAAGCGGCCGAAAGACGCCGTGTCCTATGGGGACCTCGTTCGATCACGGATGGAGCAAGGTCGGTGGCATCCTGTTGCGCTGACGCATATCACGGCCCCCACAGGGTAGTCCTCCAATGCCACGCTTTGCCTCGAAGCGGACCTCGTGATCGTGGTAAGCCGCGACGCGGGCTCCGATTGCGGCTTCGTGCACTTTGGGACATCTAAAACCTCCGCTCATTGGCTATTGAACGGTTAACTTCCTGAGATCGATGATGTTTCTGCGTTCAAAGAAAGGTCGGCAGGGACACCGGCTCCCCGGACGTGGTCACGATGGTCGAACCATAGGGTTCCCGTGACGTCACCACGATCTGGTCGTTCGGAAGCGGTCGGGCGAGCACCTTCGCCTCCTCCCAGGGTGCACGCATCCATACATCCACCTCTTCTTGGGTCAGCAAGAGGACCGGCATCGCCTTCTGATGGATCGGCTTGACGATGTCGTTGGGATCGGTCGTCAAGAAGGCGTAGAGATCGTCTGCGGTCAGGCCATCTTTGACTTTCCGGACGCTTTGCCACTGCGGGACGTGCACGCCCGCGAAGAACATCAGCGGCTTGCTTTCGTCACGGGCGAACCAGGCGTTCGGTGTGCTGCCGCCCTCCTGCTTGCTGGCGGGGTCGGGCTCGGCGAAGCTGGTCACCGGCACGACGCAACGGCTCTGGACACCGAACCATTTCTTCCAATGCGGAAGATTGAGATTTCGGATGTTTGTGGTGCCCTTATCCGGCTCCATCCGGATGAGCAACTCCATATCGACCGGCTTGCCCTTCTGCCGCAATTTCTCAGCCCGGGCTTCAGCCGCCTGCTTGATTGCAAAAAACGGCGACGGCAATCCCCACCGCGCATGCACAAGCTGCTTGCGGCCATCAGCAGTGTTGCGAACGATTGGCCCCCATTGGTCGGGGTTCATTTGATAGGCGGGCATCAGGTTAATCAGGCTCTCGGCATCCTGGGCCCATTTGCTGACCCAGTCCTTGTCCTCCATGCGGTAGAGATTGCACATGATTACAACGACCTCGGTTCCCGTGGTCGACAGCGTAACCCTTCCGATCAGGAGGTCAAACTTTCTCTCTGGAGCCGCCCCCCTCGAATTCAATTCAGAGGCGCTTTCTTATCGACATCATCAGCAGAGCGTCAGATCGGCGTTCGCGGCAAGTAATCAGCGTGTGATTATCTGCCAACTCGATGATTGCAGCACCTCGTCCGCCCGCCCCGCTGCCACCGCACGGTCGACGAGAGCGGCGAATTCCAAGTGAATTGCATCGCGGCATCGTTTGAAACGATCCGAATCGTCCCCAGAAACATCACGCGGGCACATTTCGTCGATCTGAACATGTGCCGCTGGATTAAGTGCGTCCATGGACCAGGACCTCCTCAAGGTATCATCTGGCTTGGGTGGCCGCCGTCGCATCAAAATCCTTGCCGCCGACAACGGCTTTTTTCTGTCTGGGCGGCCGCCGGGATCATCGTTGAAGAGAGGAGAAGAAGGAAAAGAGTTACAGTACCGTGAGAGCCTGGAGATTATAGAAATCCCTCCACCCAGTCGACTTTCGGCTTGCGAACATGGTTTTACGGTAATGAAAACGATGGGCCTACCGGCAACAGCCAACATGCGCAGTTGGGCGCAAAGTCCGGCTATGTCATGTTCGCCAACTCTCCGGCTATTGGAACTCAAATCCCCAAGCTTTGGAATCGAGATATTCGCGAGGCGGCTGCATTTCGTTCATGTCAACGGGCCGACGGGTGAATTCCACCGTGTCAAAGCTTTCGACCGCACTCAAGCCGGACCAGTAGTCGTCTTTCAAAGGAATACCGTCGGAACTGATGCACTGCTTTTGGCCTGCATCAGCCGTGTTCGGCATCAGGTCATACCATGTGCAATTCTCGCCTAGAAACCGATCCTGCTTGCCCAGATTTTCCATTCTCCTTGACATGCCGAAGCCTATGAAGGGGCGCTTCGGGTCCACGGGGGAACGAGCAGCCTCGATCCTACGCTGCCCCTTTGATGACAAATAAGAAATTCCCTGGTTTTCAAGCTCGTTCCAAACCGTGAACTGGATCGATCCGTCCTTGCCCGTCCGTTGACGAAGCCACCAAGGATAATGTCGCAACAAACGCACTTCAGACGTTCTGTCTATCGACGGATTCTCAGACGCCCTTGCGACTAATTTCGCTTCGAAGTCGGTGGCATTCGGAGGACGATCCGGGTAATTGCGCAGAGGCCTGAGCCACGTGCTGGCGTCAAAAAGCTGGCTGGGGGGCATTACCTCGGCTTCCGGCACCGGACCGCGCGCGATCTCGGTCAGTCGCGCCTCGGACATCACGTTGCCCTGGGAGAAGAGAACTTTTGTTGCGACCTCGATCCCGTCGCTGCTCAAGCAGGTCAGCCAAATAGGGCTTGGCGGAGGGCCTCGAACTATTTGCCGCCATCGACACTCCTCGCCGCCTATGGTTTCGACATCATCCGTTTCTTTGACCTCCTTGATGCCGAGATGTTCGCGCGACAGATCGGCCTGATTGATAGTGAAGCGATTTATCTCTTCCCCGCCCTTCTTGCCTGTCGACAGTACAATGTTCTGGAAGAAGTGTCCGTACCAGATATGTGTCTCGTCACGTTGTGTCTCCTCAACGTGCGTCCAGCCGTTGTGATGTTTCACGACCCTCCAATTGTCCTTCCCATCCCCGTAGGTCTCCCGCACAACCATCTTCGCCGTGTAGTCTGGGACGTTGGTATTGGGGAGGAATGGAACTTGGTCTGCATGGGCGGCACCGGTCGCCAGCGCAACGGAAAAGAAGACGGTCAGTCGGTTCATTAATTGCACCCTCGTCACTACGTTTGCGCAGGCGTGGAAACACCGCCAGCCCCCGGCGATGATACGAAGATCATCCAAAGAAGGAAACACCTCAGCCGGAGCGAGCACACCGACTGAGGTTGGCGAGATCGCGGACGTTTTGTTGCTAACTAGACCAGCAGGAGATCGGCATCGAAGGATCGCTGTGCCGATTGCCACAGTTCGAAGCCGTCCGGCGAAGACGGATCAGCTATCAGTTGCTCCTCTGGTTCCGGGAGACTCGGGAAGACGCATAGGATTTTTTTCGCATCGATCACTTCCGTGTAGACCACGAAGAAATCGTCCACCATTTTCCCGAGGACGTCTTCCTGGAACGATCCTCCGCCGGTATTGAAGGTGGCTGATCCGATGAGATATGGGTCGCCATCATAGCCACTAAGGGCAGCGGCCACCATTCCACTTGTCAGTGCAAAGTTGGCCCATACGTTGTCCTGAACAATTTGAATGTTGGCGACAAAGTCGTTGTCGCTCTTATCAATCCAGTCTGATTTTTCAATCGCATCCCAAGTAATTTGACTACTTATGACTCCGCCGTAGAATCCCTCGGTGGCGAATATGTAGTACGTGTCGAAACCATCGCCCCCCAGAAGGAAATCTACCTCGCCATCATACCACTCAGAATGAAGCGTTGAGAGGTTTAACTGATCTGGATTGCCCGCTCCGCCGATTAGGATATCGTCGTCTGCGTCTCCGAAAATGTAGTCGCTACCAGCCTCCCCAAAGAGCTTGTCGGAATACGAATTTCCCGAAAGGAAGTCATCGCCGTTTCCACCGAACAATTTGTCGCTACCCGTGCCTCCGTACAGATAGTCGTCCCCAGAACCAGCGTGGATTACGTCATCACCGCTTAGGCCAATTAATAAGACCGGGACCGAGAAGTCCCTTGTGTCGATTTCATTCCCGCCAGATAATCCCGCCTCTCCGAGATCATCAACAAGCACCAATCCGGTCAGATCGCTCAAGCTGTCCGAGAAAAGATCAAGCGTCGCTAGTTGGTCCTCCGAGAGCGTCGAATGATAGGACGCGCGCTCAACGAACAGAGGATCGTAATAAGCGTCCTTGGACATTTCACCAGCAATAATCTGCTCAACTTTGACTGTGTCGCCCACATAGTCATATCCACTGTTCTGCAGAAAATTCGGGGGAACGCCCCTGTTCTCACCGTCTGTATAGCCCATGACGCCATGGATAATCTCGTGCATGAGCGCCTGTTCGAAGGAATAATGTGATACTGTCCCCTCGGTATCGATAACGCACTTACCGTCCAGGGCCTGCGGGTCGTACTTGACCAAAAATGAGCTTTCTTCCGAACTCATCACATTCGGGACGTGCTCGAACGTAAGCGTTTCGCCCGCTGCCACAACATCGAAAATACTCCGGGCCGTTGGGGAGATTCTGTACAAATCAGATATCAGCGCTCTGATGCGCGCCTCCTCCCCAACGAGGGCATCGACGAAATTAAGGTTGTTCAGAACCTCTTGAATTCCCATCAGGGTTTCTCCTTTGGACATGATGGATACGAGCATCGAGAAAAGAACAGGCGCGGCACCGTCAGGCAACAAGGGCTCAGCCTCCTCGAACAAAATCTAAGTTCGATTTAGCTATAACGCATCTTCGGCAGGCAAACTGTCAGAATTGACGAAATATAAGATGCTGGCGTAACGATACCAAAACGGCTCTATACGCAATTATTCTTGCCGCGAAGCCCCCTTCACCGAAATATTCTATTCCTATCAGGCAACAAATATAGGTCCCGATGGAGCGGATACCGGGAGACATTGTCATACGAAGCTTTGTCAGCAGCCGCTATGTCGACTGTTTCTCATAGCGCTGCACGAGGTGCCGACGTGAAGGCAAGAGAGGCCAGCAACGCACAAATGCGACGGGTCTTACAACCAACGCCGAACGTTGCGGAGCCCTGGTCAATCGCGACATCGACCCTTGATTGCGAAATTCCGCAGAAAGCGCCACTGATAATACCCCCATAAGTACAACGGCCTCACATTAATAGTTCATAGGTTGCACAAAATGCAAGCTCATTCGCAGAACTGGTGAAGGCAATCTCAACAGTCACCCCGACCCTCGATCTGGATCGTCGTGCTGGATGTGGCGAATTTAAAAACGACGCGATTGCCGCCCACAGCGACTGATCCGCTTCCCGGAAGAACAAGCTCTTGGCAATGATGTCACGGCCTGGAGCAAGCGCCATCGCCACTTTTGGAGCGGTCGCCCGCGAGAACGTATGTCGACTCCTGCCAAACTGGATCGACACGAACCCGCGCCAGGGTCACGCTCCAGAGGTATTATTCCTGAGACTAATCGAAATCGAGAGCGCGATTAGCTGACTAAGCGGATCAACGTGAACATGCATTAACAAGCCATTCAACATGCGAAAGGGCCCGCCGGAACATGGGGTTATTCCCTGCACCAGGGCCGAGGCGTCGGCGGACAGCTCGTCCTGCCACACGCAAACGGCACAGCAAGACCCTCGCTAATCAGGATGCTGGCTACATCCTTCCCGTCGACGCGCAATATTCCGCAGGAGCGGCCATAGTTACATTCGCTAGTGCCTTCGGTGCCGGGCCCACACGCACATGCGACTTTTGTCAGCTGGGCACTGCCATGGGCAACCAGTTCCCGAAGACGCGACGATGCCCGTTCTCCCAGTTGACGCTCATATTCACACTGCGGCGAGAATTTCTCCGGGGTATTGAAGCCGACCAACCGCGTGCCGGTGGCATCGCCGACGACATGAACGGTATCCCCGTCAGTCACCGTGAATTCCTGGCTTTGCGAACCCCTCAAGGCTGCCGGAGCCGATTGAAATTGCGCTCGGCCGAATTCGAATGCCTGCTGTCCGACAGCAACGGTCATCACGACCAAAAATCCAATGGCAAGATTTCGAAGACGCCATCTCAACCGTCTACCTGCCCGACCGAAACGAGGTCGGTACAATTTGGTGGGTTGGGGGCGAGGCGGATAGGCGGTGACCGTTCGTGGCGGCAACGCAATCACGTTGTCCGGCCGCCCGAGGATTTCGAAAATCTTGCGCCACTGTTTATCGGAAAGGCGAGCCTGTCCGCCGGATCGTTCGAGACGAGCGTGAATGTCGGTCAGAAACGTGCGCTGCCAAGCGGTTAAATTCTGGCGATGCAGTGCAACTTTGATGTCGTTTCGGAGGTTTCCGGCTGGGTCCATTGGTATCGCCACTTTGTATACGCAGCGAAGCATAAGGATGCAGGTCGGAAGAAACGGTGAATCCGTTAGGTCAATACGCATGTGCCAGGCGGCGAGCAAAATCCTACCAAACTAAGGCAATTGGCTCCTTCTCTTCGACCGCCACCTCGCACGCTTTCAGCAGATCAATTGCGCAATATTCTCTCAAATCAAAAGCGCTGATGTCGTCACGAAGACGCTGAAGGTATTCTGTAAGCGGAAAAATCAGCTCTTTTGCATCCTCTGCGGAGATCAGAATGTGATCATCAGCATCGTTGATTGACTCCATTATGCCCAGGATGATTTTTTTAGTGTTGGCCCTGCCATCATTCGCAGCAACTTCAGACAGGACGGTCTCGAACTTGGTGCCGGACTTGTCCTCGCCGACGAACGAACCACAATAGATATTAACTCCACCCATAATCGTTTCTCCGATCTTGTGTCATTGCAGCAGTGAACGTTGAACGCACATTGCTACTGCTCTTTGCGATAAAATAGACTGTGCGGAAGAGCGCTTTGCCGCGCATAGGGAACGAACGTTTACGGTTTTAGAGAATTGAAGATCGCACGGGCATTGGTCGCAACAGTCGCCGACTGCGTTATGAAAAGCTCGGCAGTGCTCCTGAAATCGTACGAGATGGTGAGCTTGTCTGATAACTCCTCTTTGGCCGTGCAGTAGAGCCAAGGTTGGCTTTTGGAACGATAGTCCCGGCATTGAGCGAAATATCCGTCCGGCCGCTGCAGGTAGAAGTCATTCTGCGAGCGATAGGTTCTGAGGCCGTCCGAAGCCACGGTGGGCTGGTTCTTCAATATCGCTTCACGTTCGCGTACCGAGGGGTCCGAGGCCTTGACGGAAACTGTCATTTGGACAGGCTTGTCGGGAATAACGTCGGTCGGGATCAGGTGACAAGCCATCTCGGCCCACGGATATTCAGGGTGCGGGCGCGAGCAAAACGGTCGGTTAGTCTGCATCTCTCTCCGCGATGGGCTGCCATCCAACGTGAAGACCACGGACTTCAAGGTCGCGTTGCCTCCATCTGCCTCGCTACAGAAGGCGCGAGCATCTGGGTTGCTCCAAAGAATGTAATGGTCGTCGTTCATTCCATCGCCGTAGAGGAAGATACCAGGCGCGACTGGAATCGCTATGTCGACATCGGCGATCCGGGCCGGATGCAGGTTGTCGAGGCATGCGGCAGAGGGCGGCGCATAGCGAGCCGCCCTGATTTTCTGCTGGGTCCAGGTGACCACGAAATAACTGCCGAAGCCTATGATGAAGACGATAGGAAGCACGTATACGGCCCGCAGTGCCTGCACTCGGGTCGTGCGTCCGATCACCACAAGCCCGCTTGCAACGGAACCGCTGGCGGCACCAATCATCACGAAGACAACGAGAATGATCCCCAATGCCGCGCCAGCCCCGTCCGAGGCATTGACACTCGCGTATTCGATTTTGGCCAGAACTGCCGCCACGAGCCCAGCGGGAACGAGCAACCACCACCGCCACCAAAAGCACAAGGCGAGGAAGCCAATGGCGTAGGGTGGGAGTATGAAACTGAGGAAGTGCATGAGATCATGATGCTCCGCGCTGGTATGAGGACCGTATCGCATCAACCTTCAGAGGAATCGTGAAGAACATCGGTTAAATTGCACGCAAGCAGTGGCCGCAACCGCAATGAGGAGGAGAATCCAGCAATAACACGTTTGAGAACTAGCTCATTGAGCAAGAACTTTGAGCACGGAACCCCGCAATCGCTTACAGTCAGCTTCAAAATCACCGCCTTCACCAGCGCTCATCCAAAGTGTTTTCAGCTCCGTTTCCGAAGCGTCCAATCGTTCCAACGCCACCATGATCCGCTGTCTGAGATTTGGGATTTTTAATATTTTCCCGGCATCGCGCCTAATCGCTAGTTTGTGATCGT
>Ga0209673_1000567_pt1 | contig 59050 bp, 42 predicted proteins | sample AraplaCol_mMS_r2_2_FD_184274 | JGI IMG/M metagenome (GOLD analysis project Ga0209673, IMG submission 184274) | Arabidopsis root microbial communities from North Carolina, USA - plate scrape MF_Col_mMS_r2 (SPAdes) (version 3) | ecosystem: Host-associated > Plants > Roots > Endosphere | place... | reverse complement strand
ATGGTCTCGACCAGGCTGAAGGTCGTCATCCTCGCTCCCAACGTTGGCATTGACCAGAACGTCGAGAGGCGAGACTGTCGCATCTCTAACTGGCCCAACTGTCGCATTACTAAATAGCCGCCACACACGAACGTCGCATAATCTATCTTATGGAACAGGGCGGTGGCGTACAATCTTACAAAGACTGAGGAACCTCTAAACACCGCGTTCGGCAACGCAGCCGCGACGAAGCGCTCTCTGTCTCCGCGTGACCAGCGCCGACGGCGCTCTACGAACGTAATCACTCAATGAGATGCTTCGTCATATGACTGCGACTCGTAGTGTTACCCCCAAGGAGTCGCAGTCAGCAGCCCCTATTGCAAGACGGCCTTCCCGTGGGCCTACCCGTAACTTCACGGTGAAAGTTCGTCAATTCGGGACTACCTGTTACCATTGATGGTGGCGATGAGCGTGCTCAGGTATTAATGATCTCCATCCCACGCCGAACGCGAAGCTGGACGTGCGAAAACAGGAAGAATGCTCCGATGGCCGAGCTCCTTCAATCTTCTCGAAACGCTCTGAAAACTTGGTCCGTTAACGGTTTCGTCAGGTATGCAAGCGCCGTCCTCTCACCGGTCTGCACGAACGCTTCAACAGGCATCCCTGCGAGAGGCACGAGCTTCCCCAATCTTTGCCACTCGGTCTCGGGCACAAAGGTTCTAATGCTATAATAGCTTTGGCCCGTTCTCTGGTCGGTTGTGAGATCCGCCGATACGCGAACAATTTCGCCGTTGAGTTCGGGTGTCGTCCGCTGGCTAAAGGCAGAAAATCGCAGGGTCACCGGTTGTCCTATCGCAACCTGATCGATGTCTTGCGGGGAAAGCTTAAGTTCAGGAGTTAAAACGTCAGTGTTCGGAACTATCTGCATAATCGCTTCGCCGGGAGCGACAACCGCGCCAGTGGCATGAACCGTAAGCTGATGGACTATTCCCTTCTGTGGAGCCCGGATGTCTATGTGGTTCAGCTCGTCTTGCGCAGCGACCAACCGTTCCGAAAATTCTCCGATCTCACTGTCGGCTTGCCGCAGTTGATCGGAAACCTCCGTCCGTTGATCGTCATCGACTTGAATAATCTGAAGGCGAGTTTCCGCTATCTTTCCGCTGACCTCAGCTGCTGACGCAATGAAGCTTCCAAGCTCCCCTGTAAGATCTGCAGCATCCCGTTGAAGCGAGTAGACCCGAGTGGCTGGAATGATCCCCTGCTCCAACAGAGGCTGCAAACTGCCAAGCTCTTTCTCGATTATTGCTATGGATTGCCTCTTACCATCCTGCTGCGCTTGAAGACCTTCAGCTTGTGTTGCCAGCTGTCGGATACGTTCTTCGAGCTGCGCTTTTCGTCCCAGCCGTGAGGATTGGCGATCGTGAAATAGCCGCTGTTCGCCATCGAGGATAGCAGCTATCTCCTTTTGCTCACGCTTAGCGGTGGCATCTGAGGGGAAACCGATCTCCGGAGTCCCATCCCGCTCGGCAACCAGCCGCGCATGTCTAGCTGAAAGCTCGTTAAGACGTTTAGTGATGATTGCAAGATTTGATCGGGTTTGAGTGTCGTCTAAATGAACGAGAACTTGGCCCGCCTCAACACTGTCCCCGTTCTTGACAAACACCGCTCCCACGGTGCCCCCTCTTTGGTGTTGCACCGGTTTCACGTAGCTGTCGACCACAAGGGTTCCAGTTGCGATGACTGCACCTTGAAGGCGAATGGTCGCAGCCAGACCACCCAGCACCCCAAAGAGGAGGACAATCATCGTCAGTGCCATAAGCGTCAGCCGACGCACTGCCATCTCGGCGATTGGTGCTTCAGCCGTATTCATTCAGCCGCAATTCCCTCGCTAGCAAGAGATGCAGGCACTTGTTGCGTCGGTACTGATTGCGTCGCCTTTCTCAATACCTCGTCCTTCGTACCGAATGCCTGAACCTGACCGTTTCCTATGACGAGGACCTTTTCGACTGCGGCCAGAGCACTCGGACGATGAGCGATTATGACCGCAATCCCTCGTCGATCTCGGATACCGGCAATCGCCTTTGACAGAGCTGCTTCACCCTCCGCGTCGAGATTTGAGTTCGGCTCGTCCAACACGACCAAGAACGGTTCACCATACAGCGCCCGAGCCAGCGCGATCCGTTGCCGTTGTCCGCCAGATAAGAAGGAACCATTTTCTCCGACCTTGGTATCAAAACCCTCGGGGAATTGGACAATCATCTCGTAAACACCGGCGGCCTTGGCCGCACGAATGATGTTGTCAGAAGATGCGTTAGGATCGAAGCGGGAGATGTTTTCGGCGATGGATCCACCGAATAACGAAACGTCTTGTGGCAGGTATCCGACATGTTGTCCCAGGGCAGCGGGATCCCACTGGGCCAATGATGCCCCGTCGAGACGAACAGCACCAGTCAAGGGTTGCCAAAGACCGACGAGGCCGCGAGCCAGCGACGACTTGCCCGATGCACTCGGTCCGATCACCCCAACCGCGTCGCCTGCACGCAATTCAAAAGAGGCACCTCGAACAATAGCGACCTTTGTTCCTGGTGAACCAACGTGAAGGTTTTCTACTCTTAGACTGGCGACAGGTCTCGGCAGTGAAACCTCGCGTTTGCCGGCTGGCATCAGTTGCACGAGCTGTTGCAGGCGAGACCAACTTTGTCGCGCAGACGCGAATGCCTTCCATTGTCCGACGGCAAGCTCAACCGGCGCTAGCGAGCGGCTCACAAGAATAGAACTAGCGATCATGATGCCGCCGGACGCCTCTTGACGAAGAACCAATATCGCGCCCACCGCAAGCACGGCCGACTGAAGCATCATTCGGCTTATCTTTGAGATGGTGCCGAGGGATCCCGTCACCTTTGCGGCTTGCAAATGGTTAGTGAGATAGCGGCGATTGATCTCGTTCCAACGTGCTCCAATCAAGTGGCCGAAGCCCATGGCCAAGACGGCTTCCGAATTGCGACGGGTCGCCTCGGCTAAAGCAATGCGCTCCGAGGCAATCTTGGCCGCCTCTTTCGCTGGCTCGCGTGACTTCTGCTCCGCAAGAAGCGTCAATGCGACCAGCAACAGAGCGCCGACTAGCGCCGTCACGCCGATCCAAAAGTGGAAGAGAAAGCATAGGCCCAGGTAAAAGGGCATCCAAGGCATATCGAATAACGCGGTGGGTCCAGGCCCGGACAGAAATCCCCGAACGGTATCAAGATCGCGAACTGACTGAAGACCGTCGCCAGGCACTTGCATTCGGGATGGGAAAAGGATCAGCGAGTTGTAGACAGAGTTACTTAGGCGTTCATCGACTGAAAGTCCTACGCGAACCAGGATTTGCGAGCGTAGCAGTTCCAGCATTCCCTGGAATGCATAAAGCGTCGCTGCCACGATCGCCAATCCTATGAGTGTCGGAATACTTCTCCCTGGTATGACCCGGTCGTAAACCTGAAGCATAAAAAATGAGCCGGTCAGCGCCAATACGTTGATGACCGCGCTCGTCGCGCCAATTCCGAGGAACGCTCTTCTCAACGAAGAAACTACCGCCACAAGAAACGCTTGTGGCGGTTTGGATGTCACGTTTGTCAATTTCCGATCCTACTTTACGCAGCTGCGGCGAACCGGAAATCATCCTGATGAAGGCTCGTGGTGACGACATTCTTCAACAAGATTGAATTCGCAGCATCCAGCGTGATCAGGGTATCAGCGCCGACCTGTGTCGCTGCGGCCATCACCGAGGCAAAATCATCGAAAGCATCAGTGTCTATAACGTCGAGGGTCCCTGCACCTGCAGTGAAGTCAGTTATGGTGTCGTGACCAAAGCCACCCTTGAACACGAAAACATCGTCGCCTGCTCCGCCGGTGACGGTGTCGTTGCCAAGGTAGCCTTCGAGTTGGTTAGCCTCCGCGTTGCCGATGAGAATATCGCTGCCGGTTCCACCGATCAGTCCTTCGATTGACGTCAACGTCTCGGTCGTGCCGCTCGAAAGTGCCTTGCCTTGCTGGAGGTCTAGGGTCCAGGAGGCTGTAGAATAGCTGAAGTCGCCGGTATCGAAGCCGTCACCTCCATCGAAGATGTCGAGACCGGTGTCACCAACCAATCTGTCGGCACCGTTGCCCCCTCGGAGCGTATCGTCACCGTCGCCGCCGATGAGAATATCGTTGCCATCGTTCCCCAAGATCACGTCATTACCGGCACCGCCATCCACCCGGTTGTCGGCAGCGGACCCAGTAATCTGGTTTGCCCCAGACCCGGCGACGATGTTCTCGATATTGATGGCTTGCTCAAAAGTACCATCCGAGAACAGAACCTTGCCGAGCGCCAAATCGATGTTGTGGTTGGCGGTGTAGTAGGTGAAGTTGAGAGTATCTATCCCGTCGCCACCGTCGAAACTGTCGGCGCCGACATTGCCGAATAAGATATCATCACCAGCCCCACCGAGATGGATGTCGTCTCCATCCCCTCCGTTGAGGGAATCGTTGCCGTCACCTCCGCTCAGCGTTTCGCCAGCGACCGTACCAATCAGCACATCGTTACCGCTCGTGCCAATAATCGGCGCCGCCTGGATCGCCATGATCGTTGCACGGTCCCAGGATGTGCCATCCGCAAACTCGATCTTTTCGAAGCCCCAGTAAGCGGACGTGTTGTACCATTGTTCATCAATGGTGATGACTTCACCGGTGGCAAGAATGGTAAGTTCGAGGTTGATACCCTTGCGAACGGCGGAGATGTCAGATGCGTTCAGGTCAAGGAAACGGAGCGCATCGACTGAATTCGCTTCGTTGGCCTCGTCATCGATGTAGTCCGTGCCGTCTCCTGCGCGGTAAAGATAAGTATCCGCTCCAGAGCCACCCAGGAGACGATCGTTACCAGGTCCGCATTCAAAGACATCGTGACCTGATGTTCCGGTGAGAACATCATTGCCGGATGTGCCAATGATCGGAGTTACGTCAATCGCCATGATGATTGAGCGGTCCCAGAAAGTGCCGTCGGCAAATTCAATCTTCTCAAAGCCCCAATAGGCGTTTGGATTGATCCATTGTTCATCAATGGTGATAACATCACCCGTCGCCAGGATCGTAATTTCCAGATTCACGCCCTTGCGAAACGCCGAGATATCAGCGGCATTAAGATCGGTGAACCGCAGGGTATCAATGGCTTCGGCTTCGCTTGCCTCGTCATCGATGTAGTCGGTGCCATCGCCGACAGTATAGACGTAGACGTCGGTTCCAGCCCCGCCTTCCAAGCGGTCGTTGCCGGGGCCACAATCAATTATGTCGTCGCCGTCTGTGCCTTGTACCGTTCCATCACCCGGACCGTTGTAAATCGGCCCTGCCTGGATCGCCATAATGGTCCCACGATCCCAAGAGGTGCCATCCGCGAACTCGATCTTTTCGAGGCCCCAATAACCCTGGTCGTCTGACCATTGCCCGTCGATAGTAATGACGTCGCTGGTACCCAGGACGTAGATCCGAAGGTCTTCACCAACGCGAGAGGCCATTACGTCCGGTGCAATTAGATCCTGCAGACGCAACGTATCGGTTGACCGAGCCTCATTCGTCGCATCGTTGATGTAGTCTGATCCATCGCCTCTGGAATATCTAAAAACGTCGCTCCCAGCGGCACTGTAAATCTGATCGTCACCTTGCTTGCCTTCAAAAATGTCGTCTCGTGATGTGCCGAACAAGGTATCGTCGCCATCCGTGCCCGTGACTACGCTTCCTAGATTAGCCAGGTCCGCAATCCGAACCGTTTCCCGGCTCACACCATTATCGAAAACCAGGAACTCGGCGCTTGAAATCCAATCGGAGGTTCCGTCTCTCTCCAGGGAGACGAATCCACCTTCGTAATACTGGATAACGAAGTCATCTCGGTCCCCTGTTAAGACAACCGTGTCGGTACCACGACCGCCGGAGACGTTGAAATTGCCTGAGCCGTTTAGCTGGAATGTATCGTTGCCGTCTTCACCATCCAGGTGATCGTTCCCACCGTTCGCGATGATGATATCATTCCCGCCGCCGCCGTAGATGGCGTCATTTCCTCCGCCTCCTTCAAGGGTTTCTCCGCGACTGGTGCCAACGAGGTTTCTAGGTGCGTGCTCTTGGAGAAATGAAGAAACCTCGATGACATCTCCGGCTCCGAATTCGAGCCGTTCCACGTTACTAATCAGGGTCTCCGACCCCGCGCCGCGAACCAAGATTCGCTCATCGTCGACTGCGGTAATCGTGTAGCCGCCAATGGGCGCGGCAAAACGGACAACGTCCTCACCTTCGCCTGCGTCGATGACGTCATTGCCTTCGCTGCCATTAATTGTGTCGTCGCCGCCTAGAGTCGAAATCAAGTTGTCTGATGCGTCGCTTGAAACCGTGTCCGCACTTTCTGTTCCGTTTATTACTGACGCAGGTGCACCGGAAACCAAGTCACCAAGATTGAGGGTTTCACCCGTCTCAAACAGGAAGACTTGTTCAATGCTTGTCAAAATGTCCACGCCATCATTCGCGTTGGCGACCGTGATGCTTCCATCCGCATTGCGGAAAAATGCGTAATCTTCAATTTCGCCAAGAAGTCCGATCGCGTCGGTGCCATTCCCACCATCGATCTGGTCGTTACCTGAGTCTCCGGAGAGAATATCGCTCCCCTCACCGCCAGAAAGAATATCATCGCCATCCCAGCCGTCGATCTGATCGTCTCCATCGCCCCCGATTAAGGTGTCCGCTCCGCCGTCTCCGAACAGGTAGTCATCATTACCGCCGCCCGACAAAATGTTCGAACCAGAGTCGCCAGAGATCTCGTCGTCAAGTGAAGATCCGGTAACGTTTTCGATGGAATGGTATTGATCGCCTTCAGCTCCTTCGGTCCCGCGCTTCGCAGCGAGATCGACACTTACGCCTTGAGTGCTGCCGCTGTAGTCGACAGTGTCGGAACCAGCCCCGCCGTTAACGCGCTCAGCGGACGAGCTGGCAACGATTATATCGTCACTATCTCCACCGGTCACATCGATAATTTGGAAAGGGCTCAGATCAATAGTTGGAGCAACTGCTCCGTCAAATCCTTCCGGGCGCAGGTGATAGCCATCGTCCAAATCGACGGTGACTACAGGGTCGTCAACATTCTCGTACTCTTTGACCATGAAGTAGGCTGTATGGTCATCAAGGTGGTAAACGGTTGGATCGTATTGTGTAACATTGATCTGCTGAACGTTCGTCGTCGTCTGAGACCAGAAATACAAACCGTCACCATTGAAATTGATGCCTGCTATGCCATTGAAGAAGCCGTCCATCGCGAAAGAGCCGGCACTCATATAATAGCCGTAATCGCCCGTATTGAGCCTCACTGCGTACGGACCCTCAAATCCGGGCATCTCATAGTAGTCGTCGCGGGAGACCCTCTCTATGTCGGTCTTGCTGACAGGTTTGTAGTAATCGTACTCCTCGTTATTCAACCCAATTCCGCGGTGGTCGAATACATAATCGAAACGAGAGTATTCGGGCTCGGTAGTCGTATTGGGCGTTACGGTTGCCGTGGTCAACTGCGTCCCGTCAACAAAGATCTTATCTTCCTGATCGACGTTTATGAGGATGTAATTGTAAGGCCATTCGCGGCCGTCGTTGAACATCTCGAAGAGTGCGCTCGTAGAGAGGTTTTTGAGCATGTCTTCGGCCATGCCGTCGACGTGAATGGATAGGACGTGAGCGTCGCCTTCGAAATAGAAGCTGTCGCTGCCTGCTCCGCCCCAGACGACCGTTTCTATGAACGGCAGTCCTTCTCCGCTTTGGGAAGCAATAAGATGGACTTCGTCGTTCCCGTCCCCAAGCGAGATACGGTCTGAGCCGCCGCTGGAAAATACTATGTCGTCGTCGGCGCCAGCCATGATGATGTCATTTCCGGTATCTTCAACGGAGTTTTGGACATCAGCGAAGATTGTATCCTTGCCGCCGCCTCCACTTAGGTAGTCATTACCCTCGCCTCCGACCAGCGTGTCAACTCCTTCACCCCCAAAGATGATGTCGTTCCCGGCGTTACCAACGAGTGTATCGTTCCCACCCCCGCCAATGAGGATGTCGTCGCCCTTGCCGCCGCTCAGACCATCAGCTCCGCCTCCGCCGATAAGAGCGTTGTCATCTTCGGATTGGCTATTTCCGATTGAAATACCGACCCCATCGGCCGCTTCGATCGAGTAGTGATCGATGGTTTCCGCTGCGTAGTGATGCGGATCGTCTGCGCCGCTCCACAGGACCTTAACCGCCGAATCAACCGCCTTCGTTGCCTCGTCGATGATATTCGGGGCGCTCGATTGTGCCAGTCCGTGATACAGCAGATTGAGTGCGATCTTGTTGGGTTCCAGTCGCTGAGCTTCGGTCAGCCCTATCGATTCATTCCGCGAATTCGTTCCTGACAGGTCGGCGGCTTTCGCAAGGTCGCCGTTCATGTCGATTTCGACGGTGCGCGAGGTCACGAGCCGTAGATCGATTATTCCACCGGTCTCACCTCCCGTAACGGTGCCCAGACCTTCCGTGAATGCGAGCCGACTTGCGTACCATGTAGCTATTCCCGCCAAGTCCGACTGGATAAGAGTTGTGGCGGAAAGCGAGTTCGGTGCGAGATGAAGAAGTGTGTTGAGCGAGGCGCTGTCCGCAGCCATCGCTTGTAGACCACCGGTCGCATGCAGCCCCTTATCCGGATTGAAACTCATGAATTGATCATCGTCGGTCAATGCAATCCGCTTCTCTCGGATCTGCACGAGCTGAGCGATCTTTGCCGAATCCGTCACTGGTATCGCTGGGTTCGTTGGATGGTCGTAATCGAAAAACTCCCAGCCCGTCACGACGCCATTCGCGTCGAGTAGCGGTCTGTATCCGAATATATCATTTGTCTTGCCCTGAATTCCGGAGAAACCTCCGACGAACTCGGCCAACCGCGTTAGTATGTCACCAAATGCTTGCTGGTCGATCTGCGCCTGGGCCGCAGTGGTAAATTGTTCGAACGTGATCCCAAATTTGTCGAGAACTTCCAACGCCGCTTTTGCGTTCGCGGTTATAAATTTGTCGTATTCGACCAAGTTATTGCGGATGGACTGGCCGACCGTCTCCCCATCCTCTGTCCAAACGAGGTTCCAATAGTAGAAAGAACCGCCCCACCCCCCAATTGACTGCCCTCCGTCCTCGACAGCAACCTTCACGTCGAAAGCGATCAGGTCCTGCACATCCGGAATTGTCCCAGATGTCAAAATATCGCCAATAACTTTTGCACCAATTAAATCAGAATTCCTTTGAATCAATTCCATGCTGGCGTCGTGACCGGAAAACATTAAACCGTTCCTGGTAACGCCACGAATATATGTATTTGCTTGGCTCTCAAAATAATCGGAATTGATTTCGATCGCTTTTCCCAACCAATATAGGAAAGGATCATTTTGAGAATCTCCACTGAGCAGCGTAGAGATATAGGTATAACCTTCCCAATAATTTGAAGTGCCATTAGCTGTGATTGCACGAAGAGTATCGACTTCCACTTGATTGAGCGTTGTCATTTAATTCTCCCGATCGTGATATCTGCCTTTACTTATTTTCTTGCCAATTCGAGATTAAAGAGCGCAACGCAACGTCGATCGCTCGTATCTTCCGAACTGATTGCCGTTTTAAGATGATATGCGCGGACAAACGAAGATCTTTCAGATTGATGAAGCCCGTGCAAAGGTCGATAAGATCACAGGAAATGAACGCGTCGGTTTCATTAGTCGATAGATACCAATGCGTTCCTTCTCGATCCGACCAGCCTGGCTTTATTTTTTCGAGTCCGTCTGCAGTTCGGATTGATCCCGCACCTGTCATCCCTCGAAGCGTGTTTCTGTAGCGCAAGGAAGGGTCGAAATAGCTTTCTGGCGTTTGTTCGTAGAACTGGAGCGCCTGAACTTCGACAAGATCAGCAGGCGCCTTATTCCATAGCTCTTTCCTGTCGTAAGAATAGTCGACTTCGCCTGTCGAGAGTGATGTTCCTTCACTGAACCGAAAACGGATTGCGAGCCTTTTTATATCCAGCTTGCAGCTAGGCAAGTTCGCGCGGGGCCGATCAGAGAAATAGGCCCAGGGCACAGATAGCTTGTAAGGTCCCAAGACAACCGCAAACCGGCGCATGGAATTCAAAGCAGGCTGCGGATTGACGCTTGAGTCGGGTTCGAAAGGATCAACGCATGGCGGGATCTCATCGACCGCAGAGCGTGCCATCGCATACGTGGAAAATGTTGCCATTGCTGCGATAGCCAGCCAAATCACTATGACCGCTGGGTTCGCCCACGGGCGCAACCGGTGCACTCGTTTAATCACAGCAATGGACAGGACCCCACTTTTCCTTGCCGAGAAATGACGGCTTTTGACGCGCAGCCTTGTGACTTGTAATCCATGTTCGAAACGGCATCGACGGTGCGTGGCATCATCGACTTTGCCAACCCCCCATCGTGCAGTCACTCCGGCCCCCAGTAGATAGCTTTTACATCAATGAAACAGGAAAACACTTAGACGTTCTCATAGGTGCAGCAACGCTACTCGTTGAGAGAACGAATTTGTTTTTTGGATGCGCTTCAAGGCCTTGACTGTAAGCTTTGGCGTCCTGTTCCAATGCTCCAGCAGAGATTTCAGCTACGAATGCCCAGCGGTTTTTAGCTCCCGGGAATACTGATCCTCATCAAACACCCTCCCACCAGCAACGCAAATACAACTTAGAGATTGCGGGATTAAAATACAACCCCTAACTTTATAAATTTTCTAGCACTTCAACCGTGCAACCTGATGGCCGCATCTTCGACGCGGCTTTCGTCTTTAATAGGAATAGGCTAGCGACCAGCCAACACCACGAACCCAGCTCATTTCTGACGGCAGATGACCCACGATGGAGTTGCGTCACATTTCTCGGACCTCCGCCCTCGAAAGCCTCCGCGAGCGCCCTTTCCGAGAGTTCGTCGCGCGTTCCTGCACAGGGAAATATTGCCACCGTTGAAATCCATCGGGCATGGAAGTCGCTGCCTCGCATAGTCACGAGAAACACGGCTCCGCTACGAATGCATGTTGCTCCAACCGCTGTTCGTGAACCCGAGATCGGTCGTCAGAGGCAGGTTCAGCCTTCCGCCATCCTTCACCGATCTAGCCAGATGTCCGCGGGCCTGGTCGCCCCGGGGTTCACATAGATCACGTCGGCTGGATTGGGATCCACTGAACTGCCGTCTCCCTGGATTGCGGCCGCGATGAACTTGTCGTACTCGATCTTGCTGCTCAGTATCTTTTGCCCAACTGTTACGCCTGGTTCGACTATGACATCCCAGCAGTAAATGACCCGCCCCAGCCTCGGCTACGGCAATATCGGCTCGCAGCTGAGCGCCCTTGCGGAAAGCATGGGCGATGCCGAGGGTTTTTCCGCGGACTTCGCGGCTGCCTTCAGCAGATTTCTCCCAGCCGCCCTGATGTGCAGACACAGAACGCGGGAAGATCTGCCGCGTCAGCATGATGATCTCGCCGATCACAAGCTCCGCTACCGAGCGCGTGTTCGAATAGGGCGCGTTGAACACCGGGATCCCGCGGCGCCGCGCCGCTTCCAAATTAACTTGGTTCGTGCCGACGGAAAAACAGCCCACAGCGATCAGCTTCCTGGCAGATTCAAAAATCTCTTCCGTCAGGTGCGTTCGCGAGCGAATGCCGATGATATGCGCATCGGCGATATGGCTTTTGAGATCCTGGTCGTCAAGCGCTTTCGGCAGATGCACAAGGTTGGTGTATCCGCAGGACGAAAAATAATCGACAGCTCTCTGGCTGATGCCTTCAAGCAGAAGCACGGAAATTCGGTCACGCGGGAGGGAAAGCTGGAGAGGCATGGCGATACTTTCGTTTCCGGATCTAGGCAGATCGATGTCAGTTGTAGCTGCAACATGGCTTTGCTACCTTATGACAACCGGCGCAAGCACAAATCCCTATACTCCCGGCCTACATTAAAGGCGCATCGGCAATTGATGTCGAATTGCGTTAGTCAACCTCGCTCCGCCAGCTGCGAAACATAGAGCTCGCTGAGGCCGAACGTAAGAATACCAGCCTCCGTCGTCGGCATCTGCCGGGCAGTGTAGAGCCGCTTGGCAGACCAGACGTCGGCCACCTCGGCGCCACCACGACGGATCGAGAAATGGCCGCGATCCTCGGTGTAGTTCGGGCCGGTTGCCGGCCGCATGCCGTCAAAGAGGATGCTGTAGCCGCCGGCCTCCGTCGACTGGCCCTGCGTCATCTCGACCACATGTTCGGTCTGGAAGGTGGTAACGGCGACGATGCCGAGCACGGTGACGCCAAGACCGGCATGGGCAAGCGGGGCGTGCAGCTGGCTCAGCTCCTGCGAAATATGGGCAACTGGGACCCAATGATTGTCTGCCGGTTGAAGCGCGGTCACGGGCGTCTCCCCGTCGATGGCACCGAAAGATGTTTTATCCGGGTTCGACGTTTTCAGTACCGGAGCAATATTGCCCAATAGTGAGGAAAATTCATGCGGCATTGACAGGAGTGGATCGTTACCGCCCTGCCTTGAGCCCGGCGCGGTGATCTTTGGGAATGGCCGCGCAGCCGGCGTTCGTGTCAGTCAACTCTTCCGTTGGCGTTTAGCTTTGCCAGATCGAGAAGCCAAGTTTGGACAAGGCGACTTAGGTGCCGGGATCTTGTCCGATACCGCATCGGGAGCCGTCGGCCGCGTCCCATCCCCGTCGAAACGCAGCGATGTAACGATCAGGCTGGGCCGGGGCCGGCGCGTCTGCGTGGACAGCGATATCGGCAACGGGGCGCTCGGGCGCATCCTCGATTGCGTCTATGAGAGGAATGGCGGCACTGCGATGCCGAACAGCTGCCTTTGGCCTGCATTGCAACTTGTCTTAATAACACTTGACGCACGTTCACTTGGTCTTGTGGCGCAATAGGCGACGCGCAACAGGAAGCTGGTGATGATCCGTAAACAGGCCCAGAAGGCTCTTTCGACACATCTTACATTCAGGGCAGACGGAAAGGCGCCGGCAAAGCTGGTTTTTGCAAAGCTCACGATCTGCGAAATCATCAAGGTTTTTACCTGCGCTCTCGCCCTTGTCGTGACTGGCGCGGCCGCACCATCTTTTATGGTCGTTGCAGTCCTTTGGGTGTCCGCATGGATGGCGGCAGTCGTTACATGGGCTCGCTCTTCAGCAACGAGGGGGGCCTCCCCGTTCGATCATCTCCTTGCATATCTCTTGGCATCATTTCGATTGCTTCTGTGGACCTATGTGGCAATTCTCCTCATGGCCCGGTTCTCGATGACCCCACCAATCATTATGCGTAGTATCGGCTAGCTCAGGATCGCCGCGCTTCGCGCGTCCACCGTGACGCCAAGCGCAAGAGCTGGCGTGCGGCATGTCGCAAGATCAGGAACCTCATCTGAAAGCGAGGCAGCGCTTGCTGGAGACTGAACGCAGTGTCACCCGTACGGAAGGATGCGTCCTCTGGCAAAAATGTGAGCGAGCATCCCGATGGTCACCAAACTGCGGGCTTACATCGTGTCAGCGACACGAGCGCGAGCGCTGATGAATTTTGATCGTGGTACCAAGGATCCGAAAGTGCCACAGGCGCACCGAACAGAGCACTTAACTTTAGGGAGAGCGATCTCGGCTAACGCCACCGGGGCCACCGCTATCTTTCGGGCCGCTGTTCGGCCAGGTTTGCGGAGAAAACCGGTCTGTCCTTCCAAAAAGACCCATCCACCATTCTCGCGTATCCAAGCCTATACATGGAGCGCATGTATTGAGTGTTGAACGGATCGGTCGTTTTATAGGGAATCTGTCTGTCGATTGAAGCCACGCGGAACGTGATACCGTTCTCCTCAGCATACACATAACTGGCAACAAGCGCGCTACGTGTCTGAGCCTTAATAAGCGCGGAATTGCTCTGGCCAGAACCCCGAGCACGTTATTTGTCGTCGTGGAAAACTCCGGCATAAGCGCGTTATTGACGATGATATACATGTTCAACTTGCGCCCGGCGAGCCAATCGTCTGTTCCAGGCCCCACCATCCAGCCGTCCGGGACCGTCAGGATCGCGGAAGCGGAACCGCCGTCTGAGTGCATTTCCTCGAACTCTTGCCCCTGGAATTTTGCCTTGATAAGGACAGCCGGGAAGACGCCAGGGATGCTCGCTGAAGCGATGATGACGTCTTGAAAGAGCTTAAGCGCCTCGGGCCGGTCACTATTGGCGATGGCGCCCATATTCCAGATTACCGCTCGTTGGGAATCCAAATCGGAGGTCAGAACCAATAGTTGTCGTCCCTTGCGATACTCGGCAGCGATCCTTGCCAGAATTTCACGAGTTAGATGCCGTTCTACCATGTCTCGAAGGGGCTTTTGTTTCAGGATGCTTGCACCGAACAGACCGAAGGGCAGTAAATCTGCGTCCGTCCAATCCGCTGCAATTCCGCTTGTATAAAGGTCGACAAGCGTCGCGTCGTAGGCTGAGCCAAGAAAGGCGTAGGGTGCAATCAGCGCGCCGGTACTGACCCCGCTGACGATGTCGAACTGTGGCCGCCCGCCCTGGTCCGACCAAGCCTTTAACGCCCCAACGCTGAAAGCGCCTTTCGCGCCCCACCCGAAAGGACAAGATAGTTTATGTTCCTTCTGGTGTTTGGCAAGGGAAGTGGCCTGCGCGCATCTGCGTACATTCGGATATTATCGAAGCCTTCGATCTCGGCGTTAGCGGCGGCTTTAGATCCATAGGCGATGCGATCCGGCGCAATACAACCGGCAAGAATGACAAGCGAGAGGACAGCAAGCACTCGGTTCACTTTTGCACCAAAAATTCGACTACAATCTGACGCGACTGATTGGACTTTCCAATCATAGTTTACTTGACCGCTGGCGGGCCTGATTGTCGTCATTTACTCGGATTTAATGTTGACTTGTGCTTTGTGTTGTTAAGAGTTGTTGCATGCCGTCAACAATCAAGCGAGCAAGTTTTGTCTGCGCCGGCGACAACCCAAATATCTCCCGTGCGCTGTCAATCCGGACTGCGACCGCCTCGGCGTCGTCGAATGAGCTCCGTCCTCAAACAAAACCCAGCAGTAGATCGGACACCCCCGTCGTCTCCACCCTACGGTACCGCCCAAGCCTGCTTCGGCACGACATTTGAGCGGACGCTGGCTTTGCAGCTTGCTGAAGCCCTACGCACTGTATCACGCAATTCGATGTCGCGTTCGCGCCGCCGCGCGCATGGTTGACAGCCGCAATCCATTGATCGACCGTACGCAGATGGTCGCGATAGTCGGATCGACCGAACTAGACCGTCTTAGTTGTTACTTCATGCGGCTGCGTCGGGGTTATCCGCGAAAGCACTTCCTTCCCTTTATTCGGATACATCGCGCTTTGCTGCGAACTATCGGACAGCGCCGGCAACATCATCTTTACGCGAAGGCCATGGGGTGTAGCGTTCTCCAAGATTAGCGAGCCCTCGTGGCTTTTCACAATCGCCTCGGCAATCGAGAGCCCTAGCCCAAAACCTGAACCCGTGCTCGATGTGCGAGCGCCATCAGCTTTGAAAAAGGGCTCCAGCACCTTTTCATGCAGGTCCTTTGAGAGACCCGGACCGTCATCGCTCACCATTATAATCGCACTTCCGAGCGGTGAGACGACGAGCTGAACTTGTATCACGGTACCAAATCTAACCGCATTCTCGACCACGTTGGTGACAGCTCTCGTCAGAGCGTTCGGCCTGCACACAAATTTGTGCCTATCAGGTCCGTGATACGTTACTGCGTAGCCAACATCACTAAATTCTGCGGCGATCGTGTATAGCAGGCTAGAGATATCGACCTTCCGCACTGGCTCCGTTGGAGTATTGCTGCTTAGATACTGAAGGCATTCTTCTATCATTACTGTAAGCCGATCGATATCGGCGAGCATCGCCTCCCGCAGGGCTGCGTCCTCGGACCGCTCTGCCCGCATCCTCAGTCGTGTCAGAGGTGTCCTGAGATCGTGGCTAACGGCCGTAAGCATCCTTGTGCGATCATCGAGCATTTTACGGATGCGGCGCTTCATAGCATTGAGTGATGCCGCTAACGTGCGAAGTTCCCTCGCGCCTTCGGCGATGAACAGTTCATCCTCGCCATCTTCGAGGCGCAACCTCTTCGCCGCGTAGACAAAGCGGACAAGGGGCGATGTGATCGTGCGCGTCACGTAAATCGCCAGCAGAAGCATAGGCAACATAAGAATGGTGGCTTTTGCCACGAACTCCAAAACTCTGCTCAAAAACGGGGGCGCGACATCGTTGCCCGAAAACCCGACAATTGCCGCTCGCCCCTCATCGAGTTGCACCGCCAATCTGATGTGGTGGCCCCCCATGCTTGGCATGTCTTCAAGGACAAAGGCTTCTGCCTCATCGGGCAGCGCGCTGCGAAGCTCAGCCGGCCGGCGCCCGCTTTTTTCAAAGACGTCGGTCCAAGGCACGATGTGCAGCTCTAGACCAGAGGACGCACTCAACCGGATCAACGTATCGATTTCTGAATCATTCTTGGCACTTCTAAGCTGACGGAGAGCCATCTCGATTTGCCCGCCCTTCACCATGAGTGATTTTTCGCCCTGAAAAATGAACGGTTCGGGCAGAGCAGCAGCGAGACAGACGGCTGTTGCGGAGAGGAACGATGCGATCACCGTGAACTGTATCCTGATAGAAGCTTTCCGAAAGCGTTCTATCATTGGGCGATCTCAACTTGCGGGGTGAAGATGTATCCGCCAAGGCGGACGGTCTTAATAAATGTTGGCTCCCTGTAGTCCGGCTCGATTTTCTGTCGCAGGCGGCTGACGTGAACGTCAATGCTACGTTCGACAGGGCCTGCGGAGCCTGCATGTGTACGAGCGAGTATTTCCTGGCGCGTCATCACTTGTCGAGGATTGCGGCAGAAGACGAGAAGCACATCGAATTCCGCAGTGGTAAGAGGCACATGGTCGCCTTCGCTGTCGGTAAGGTCGCGGTTGATCGGGTCGATCCGCCATCCAGAAAACGTCATGGCATCCGTCGTTTGCTTGAACTGAGTAGAATATGTTGCCCGCCGCAGAAGTGCCTTTATCCTCGCGAGAAGTTCCCGGGACTGGAAGGGCTTCGTCACGTAATCGTCCGCACCCAATTCCAATCCGACAACTCGATCTATTTCTTGCGTCAAAGCAGTCAGCATCAGAATAGGGGTCGTATCGGAAGACCTGATCCGCCTGCAAATGCTGAAGCCATCCTCCCTGGGCAGCATTTTGTCGAGAACGATAAGGTCGAAGGCCTTCGTTCTTCGCACTCGGTCCATCTCAATGCCGGAGCCCACAGCTTCCGCGTGATAACCGGCGCCCCGCAGCAGATCAATCAACAAAATAGCGAGATCCCTGTCGTCCTCGACGATCAGGATCCGCGCTGCGGCGTGGGCAAGAACATTGGGCGTGACATTGTTCATCGTTGGGCTCCAAAATGTTGCTCGTTTGGCGGCATCAATGGATGCTACTTGGTTTGGTACTCCCGAAAAGGCCCGACTTCATCTGTCGTTGACAATGACCAATCGGTCTGACATCGACGTTCGCACGACATAGTCGAGCCCCTTTTGTCCCCTACTTAGAACTTGTAGCCCACGACCATCATGACAGAGGGTTGCGTATCCTTCTCGACAACCGGACTATCCTTCGCGTCGCCCAAAAGAATACCAAGCTCAGCTTCGCCGCGGACAAACCAGTTTTCGGAGGCCATATACGTGACCGATGCCGACAAGTCGACACGCTTGAAACCAGCCCCGGCCTCATAGACATCAAGGCCAGATCGTGCCGATTGATCCGCAGTAACACCAAAATACGATTTCATGTGCTTTTTGTCCGCCCACGTGGTGGATACGCCCGCAGAAAAGATGAAGCGTTCCCACGTGTGGGAAATTTCGGCACCGAAGGTACCGGTAAGACCCTCGCTCCCACCGATAGTCTTGTCGATTCCAGCCTTGAATTCCATCGGGCCAAGCTCATATGAAACGACACCGCCCAAGACGCCCCCGGCATCCACATCTCCCAAACCTTCGAGGTGATCGCTGTCTTTCTCGTCTCGACCCAGTTCATAACCGCCCTTCGCGCTGATCGTGAATTTGTCGGCCTGGTAGAGGTCTACCAATACGCCCCGGGGGTCAATCTGCACGAAATCTCCAAACGTTGCGGAGATAAAAGGAACCGGTAGCACCTCGTAGTCTTTGGATCCTTCAAATTTAGGCGCGTACATGGCGCCTCCACCGACGACGACCTGCCATTTGTGCAGAGCGCCTCGGAAACCATCGAACCGTTCTGGATCGAACCCCGGCTGGCTTTCCCCAGACCCGCCGACTTGAGTAATTGCGTCAGCGGCTTTTGCAGTGTTTTTCAGGCCCAAAGGCACAATCAGCGACGAGAATACAATTAAACCGGTATATTTCATCAGAGAAGACAATTTTCGCTCCTGGTTGCAGTTGCAATATGCAGGTCGCCTACGCGGCCGAGCGAAAATTGGACAGAATCTGAATTGCAATGGGTGTCGTGTTGTTAAGAAATGTTTCCGCAGTAGTCACCAGTGGTCCCGCCCCACCGCTCGAGCCTGCAAAAACCTCAGCGGCGTGGCGGCTGAATGCCGTTTTCTAACCCGTGGCTCGTAATCCTATTTGCAAGGCTTCTTTCGATCGCGGAAGCCCCGCCCAACTCTTTCCAAACTTGGCTTTTTCTGTTCCTAAGGACATTGCGAGATGATGCCCGGAAGTTGTCACAACGCACCCGACTGCATGATCGGACGGTCATTCAATAGAGGTCTCATTCTCGTCGTGGCAACCGGCTGCCCCACATGTCCGGCGAAAGTCGATCTTTTGAGAAATTTGCGCCACTCGCTAATTCACTTTCCGACACGCCGATCAAGCCGAAGGGTTTAAAGATCGCGATCTGCCTGATTGGCAAAGGATCCTGACGAGGGTGTCTCGTGATGAGATTTCCCTTGGGATGCAGGCATTAATCTAACTTAATAGAACTTGACCGCGCTTCACATTCGATCCGGCTACATCCCCTCCGTTACCGAGCATGTGAAGAGCAGCGATGAAGACAGCCCGTAATTCAATTCCCAGCCTCTGCATCATTGCAGCATGCCTAGCACTGTCAAGCTGTGTGACCGTCGCTGGGTTTGAAAAACCCGACCTGAAGATCGCCCAGGCTTGGCATGCGCCCTCCCCCCACGGTGGGCGCACAAGTGACCTCGTATCGTGGTGGTCGACTTTCAACGACCCATCACTAACAGCGCTCATCGTGGCAGCGCAAACAGAGAATTCGGATCTTCAAGCTGCCACCGCGGAAATTGAACGGGCGCGCGCGACGCTCGTATCTGCCCGTGCTGGCACCCTTCCGCAACTTGGTGTTTCGGGGTCGCTTATACACTCGGGCGCCGGCGGCGAGAAGGCCAACAAGGCTGAAACGGTAACGACGACAAGCAGCGGGATCGACGCGTCCTGGGAGGTCGACTTATTCGGCAAGAACCGACAAGAAAGTGAGGCCGCGCGGCTGAGAGTTCAAGAACGGATCAGCGATTGGCATGGCGCGCGCGTGTCTCTCGCGGCCGAAGTGGCGGATCTTTACGTGCAATACCGTGCCTGCCGACAGCTCGAACGTGCCTATTCTACTGAACTTGCCTCCCAGCGCGAGACAATCCGCGCCACTGAGACGGCAGTGACGTCCGGCCTAACGTCGAGCGCCGACCTGGCATTGGCGCGGGCAAGCACGGCATCCTCGTCCTCGGCACTAATTGCACAGCGCAGCGAATGCGAGGTCTTTGTCAAGTCGCTCGTCCAATTGACTGGCGGCAACGAGCCTCGTGTGCGCGAGCTGCTGACCAAGGGCAGATCGGGAATACCTATACCGAAGACTTTCAAGCTTACGGCCGTGCCGGCCGATGCTCTGCGGCAGCGTCCGGACATCAACACGTTGGAACTGGAGATCGCCGCAGCTTTCGCCGAGATCGGAGCAGCGCAAGCCAACCTTTACCCAAGCCTCAGCCTCAGCGGATCGGTGACCCTCGACAGCGCTTCAATGACCGGGATCGCGCTCCCATGGTCTTTCGGCCCGGCAGTCTCCATCCCTCTCTTTGACGGCGGCTCGCGCCGCGCCGCAGTGGGGGGAGCTGCGGCGGCCTATGACGTGGCGGTAGCTGGCTACAAGTCCGGAATACTGAATGCGATCGCCGAAGTAGAGGCCGCGCTAGTGCGCATCGACAGCGCGCGGCGACGGATCGGGGACGCCACGGTCGCGACGCGCAACTACCGTGACTACTTTCAAGCGCTGGATGCAAATTGGAAAGCGGGTGGCGTGAGCCTGATCGACCGGGAGGACGCCAGGCGTTCAGCGCAGTCGGCTGAAATCTCGCTCATCGAGATCCGCCGCGATGCCGTGCGCTATTGGATCGCCCTCTACAAAGCACTAGGCGGCGGCTGGAACTCTAGCGCCGCGAACCCAGAAAACCTCCAGAAAAAATCCAAAGGAACCCAGTTCTAATGCGGGCAAAACCTGTTCTTCTCGCACTTTTTTTAGGTGCTAACCTTATCTCTATCCCAGGCCCCTCGCTTGCGCAACAGGGCGAGACGGCAGCCCTTACCGTTGCTGTGGCCAAACCGTCAGAGCGCCTTTGGCCGGAAACTGTACCGGCAAGCGGCTGGTTGAAACCCTGGCACGAGGCCGTCATTGCCGCGGAAATCGATGGTCTGCGTGTGACCGATGTATTTGTCGATGTAGGCTCTGTCGTGTCCAAGGGGCAAGCCCTTATCCAACTCGCCGACGACACTGTGCGCGCCGAACTGCGCAAGGAAGAAGCTTCGCTCGCAGGTGCAAAGGCAGATTTTGCCAAGGCCAGGTCGAATGCCGATCGGGCACGCAAGGTTAAAGGAAGCGGCGCACTTTCCGATGAGAAGATTACGGAATATCTGATTGCCGAACAAATAGCGACGGCGGGTCTCGAGTCGGCTGAAGCCTTGATGGAAATCGCCAGGATCAAGCTCGCCAAAACGACGATTCTTGCACCCGACGATGGATTGATTACGACCCGTTCGGCCCAACTCGGCACCGTCGTCAGCTCCGGCATGGAACTATTCCGACTGATCCGCCAGCAGCGCGTAGAATGGCGGGCGGAAGTGTCGGCACGCAACTTGCCCCGTATCAGACAAGGCTTGACCGCCACGATCGTCGGCCCAGGCAACAAGCACATCAAAGGAACAGTGCGGTTGGTCGGTCCGACGATCAGTGCTGATACCGGGCGCGCAATAGCCTATGTCAGATTGCCGTCCATAGCGCGGTCACCCGTCGGCCTATATGTCACCGGTCAGATCGAACTAGAAACCACGACCGCGCTCACAGTTCCTGAAACAGCACTCGTGCTACGTGACGGCATTGCCTACGTTTTCACTGTGGGTTCAGACCAACGTGCAATGCGCGTTAGGGTGGAGACTGGCCGCCGCAGCGGCGGCGAAGTGGAGATCCTTTCGGGCCTAAACCGCGCAGCCGAAGTCATAACCACAGGCGGCGCTTTTCTTTCCGACAAGGCCGCGGTTCGCGTGGAGCGAGAAGCACTGGTGCAGTCGGAGGAACAGTCCCCATGAACATTTCTGCCTGGTCGATACGCAATCCGGTTCCCGCTACTCTCTTGTTCATGTTGCTCACAATTGGGGGCTTCCTCGCATTCAGTCGCCTCGCGGTGCAGAACCTGCCCGACATGGATCTACCAACGATCAAGATCAGCGCCACCCTTGAAGGGGCCGCCCCGGCTCAACTCGAAACCGAAGTGGCACGCAAGATCGAGGATAAGCTTGCCTCACTCGGTCTCATCAACCACGTCATGACGACGATCACGGGCGGTGAAGTCGAGATCAATGTCTCTTTCCAATTGGAAAAGGACGGTGAGCAGGCATTGAACGAGGTGCGTAATGCAGTCGATAGCGCAAGCGGGGATCTGCCCGCAGAAATGCAGCCGCCAAGCGTCGCGAAGCAAACTGTGCAGAGTTCACCCCTTGTCACCTATGCCGTGCGCTCCACCCGCCTGAATGAAATGGAGCTCTCCTGGTTCGTGGACAACGAGATGACCAAGGCACTTCTGGCGGTTTCCGGTGTGGGCGAGGTTAGCCGAATCGGTGGTATCGACCGCGAGGTGCATATCGACCTCAATCCCCGTCTCATGAGTGGGCTCGGCGTCAGCGCTTCAACAGTTTCCTTACAGCTGAAGTCCGTGCAATCTGACATGTCGGCCGGCCGGGCGGAGATCAGCGGCGCCAAGCAGGCAATCCGCACACTCGGGGCTGTTTCTTCTATCGAGGATTTAAAGGCGCTCGCAATTCCGCTGCCGAGTGGAGAACTGCTTAGGCTGGAAGAAATTGGAAGGGTGGCAGACAGTTTTGCTGACCGCTCTTCCATCGCTTACCTTGATGGCCACGCAGTGATTGCCGTCCAAATCAAACGATCGAACGGCTTTTCTGATAAAGGCGTGGCGGCTGCCATCACTGAAGCTGTAGGGGACTTTACTGCTGGCAATCCCGACGTCGAGATCGTCGAGGCCTACAGTACGATCGGACCGATCGTCGAAAACTATGACGGCTCCATGATGATGCTTTATGAAGGCGCCATTCTCGCCGTCGTCGTTGTGTGGTTGTTCCTACGCGACTGGCGGGCCACCCTTCTTTCTGCGGTGGCTCTGCCGCTCTCGGTCATTCCGACCTTTCTCGTCATGTACATGGCGGACTTCGGTCTGAACGCGGTAACACTTCTCGCACTCTCCCTGGTGGTCGGCATTCTCGTAGATGATGCGATCGTCGAAATTGAAAATATCGCGCGCCACCTTCACATGGGTAAGGCACCCAAGGAGGCTGCGCTGGAAGCAGCCGATGAGATCGGTCTTGCGGTCATCGCTACGACCTTGACCCTCGTCGCAGTTTTCCTGCCTACGGCCTTCATGGGAGGGATACCAGGCCTCATCTTCCGCCAGTTCGGGGTGACTGCGGCTGTGGCGGTCCTCGCCTCGCTCGTCGTTGCGCGCCTGCTGACGCCGATGATGGCAGCCCACATGATGAAAGCACGCCCCGTTAAACAAGGCGATGGCTGGGTCATGCGCGCCTACATGCTCCTCGTTCGAGCCTGCCTTAGCCACCGCAAGCTTACCATTCTTGGCGTTTGCGTGTTTCTAGGCCTGTCGTTATCGACGGTTCCGCTGCTCAGCGTTGCGTTCCTGCCGCCGTCGGACGAAGCACAGACACAGATTTTCCTCACGTTGCAGCCAGGCAGCACGATTGACCAGACGGACGCCGTAGCGCGCCGGGCGGCGGATATCCTTTCCGGTTTGCCGGAGGTGAAGACAGTGTTTACTAGCGTTGGACGGACTTCATCCGGCGATGAAATCGGCTCCTCCACAACGGTCGATACGGCAACCGCTTCACTCATCGTTGGGCTCACAAAGATTGGCGATCGCACTCGCACGCAAATCGAGATCGAAGATGAGATCAGGCAGTCGTTGTCCGTTCTGCCGGGCGTCAGGATCGAAGTGGGCACAGGTGAAAACGGCACGTCGCTGTCAATCACCCTCGCCAGCAGCGATTTCGTCAAACTCGACCACGCGGCGGCCGCACTCGAACAGCAGTTGCGCACTCTCCGAGGGATCGGCGCGGTGACGTCGAGCGCTGCCCTGCAAGCGCCAGAGATTCAGATCGTACCGGATCTCGACCGCGCCGCCGCCCTGGGCGTTACGTCCGCAGCTATTTCGGACGCCGTCCGTGTCGCAACAAATGGCGACTATTCGTCGGCGCTTGCCAAACTCAACCTGCCGCAGCGTCAGCTTTCGATCCGCGTCCGGTTCGATCCCGACAATCGGACGACGCTCGACGATATTGCTCACTTGCGCATCTCGGCAGCGCGCGGCAGCGTCGATCTAGGTTCAATCGCCGATATCCGTGTCGGTAGCGGCCCTTCACAGATCAGCCGCATGGATCGCTCGCGAAATCTCACGCTGACCGTTGAACTCAACGGTCGCATTCTTGGTGACGTCTACAGCGAAGCGCAGGCGTTGCCGGCGTTCCAGAACCTTCCCGATGGCGTAAAACTTATCGAAGTGGGGGAGTTGGAGCAAAGCTCGGAGCTTTTCGGGAGCTTCGCCATCGCGATGGTGACCGGAATTTTTTGTATCTATGCGGTGCTTGTCCTGCTCTTTCACGATTTCCTTCAACCGCTGACTATCCTCATGGCGCTTCCGCTGTCGCTTGGCGGGGCCCTGGTGCCGCTCGTCCTAACCGGTACAAGCTTCTCCATGCCAGTATTGATCGGTCTCCTCATGTTGATCGGGGTTGTGACGAAGAATTCAATCCTACTAGTCGAATACGCAATCATTTCCCGCCGCAACGGCCTGTCGCGATTCGAGGCGATGGTTGATGCCTGCCACAAGCGTGCACGTCCGATCGTCATGACAACAATTGCGATGGGCTGCGGAATGCTTCCCGCGGCGCTTAGTCTCGCGAGCGGCGATACAAGCTTCCGCCAACCGATGGCGGTCGTCGTTATCGGCGGGCTCATAACTTCCACCGTTCTCAGCCTCGTCGTCATTCCCGTCGTCTTCACCTTAGTCGATGACTTCCGCGAACTCCTTATGCGCCCTTTCGTCGGAGGACGATCTCCACGGCTCCGTCAGCCGACATCGAATTAAACGTGATGCATCGGACAAGTGTTTTGCGTTCGCACGGTGCCGGCTTCATTCCAGAAAAGTAGGTATCGACTACAAGGCGTGCGCATAGCGGAACTTTGCACCGCCTCTAACCGCAGCATTGGGTTGTCGACCCCAAGGTAGGGCGCCCGCGGACTGAACCAGCGAAGCGCCTTAAATCAGGTCACTTGCCCGTAGGTTTGTTTCTTATTCCTCTTGGCGAGCGAAAACCTGTGGCCGATCAATCGGTCGGCCACAGGTTGCTTTGGCGAATCCGCCGCCACCATGCTTTTGAAGGGACGCTGGATTACTTCGACAGGATCGTGAACAACAGCTCGCCATGGGGTGCGTTGACGATCCCGCGAACATTTGAACGATAAGCTTGAATGTATTGTCGATCCACCAGGTAGATCATCGGCATCGTTGCCATCACAACCTTGTCGATATCCACGAGGATCGTATCGCGCTCGGCTCCCGGCTTCAGAATCGTGGCGAGTTTGGTCACAAGCGTGTCATAGTCCGCGTTCGCATAGCCGAAAGTATTTTGTTTGGCCTTTGACGCATTGTAATTAACAAGGGTATAGAGCGGATCGGCAATGGCGGGTGGGTCCAAGTAAAGGATCGCGTCGAATTTTCGCTCTGCATAACGCGTCGCGAAATCAGCCGCGCTGGTGGCGACGTCTATTTTCCAGTTGAGCCCGACCTGCTGCAATTGCGACTGCAGAGTGACAGCAAGTTCCTCGACATGCGGACCTGGTCGCGATGTATGGATGAGCATCGAAGCCGTAAATCCGTCAGGATAGCCAGCTTCGGCCAGCAGCTGCTTGGCAAGCGCAGGATCGTAGCGGAAAACCGTGCTCGATCCAGGCGCGTTATAGGCGGCCGGTAAGGAATTTTTCGAGGGCCTCGCAAAGCCGTGGTACACCGTGCTGACTAATGCATCGCGATCGATCGCATATGAGATCGCCTGTCGGACCTTCACATCCGCGAAGCGTTTATCGGCTTGCTGTAACACCAACGTATCGCGCACCGGCGAGACACAGCTATCGACAGTCACATCAGGAACAGTTGCAAGAGTGGCATACTCGTCGAAACTCAGTCTTGCAGCAACATCCACCTCGCCCGCCTGCAGCAACTGAAAGCGTGTGGAGGCGTCGGGTATTGCCCGGATAACGACGCGATCAACGTTTCCGCGGTTGCCAACATAGTTCGGATTACGTCCATACACCACTTCGTTTCCGGGATCGACCCGCTCCGCCGTCCACGGGCCGTAGTTCGCGGTATGATTGGACAGCCAGCCTTTCGCCCAGGGATCGTCGGTACTCGCGTGCTTCTTTACCTCCACAGAATCGTAGATCGTGAAGGCGAAAGGGCCGAGCGTTTGGATCGGCATATCCATCGCAGTTGGCGTATCCACGTAAAGTTTAAATGTTTGCTCGTCGACGATCTCGATCGTGCCGTCCTTCTTGTACTTAGCCTGGGAGAAGAACATGTCGCGGGCAACCCCACTCAACGCCTTCTGACGCTCGAAGCTCCAAACGACGTCGGTTGACGAGAGCGTGTTACCGCTTGGGCTTTTGGCGGACTTGAGCTTTACGAGGTAATATGTGTGGTCGGCACTCAGTTCCCAGGAGCTGGCGAGATCGAGTTTGATGTCGGCAATCGAGGCGAGCACCTTGCAGCCGTGATCTGGAAATGATTGATAGTCGTAGGCTCCAAGGGTCGAGCCTTGCTCCCATTTGGTCCAGCGGCTTGCGTCCCCCTCCCAGATCGCCGGATCAACGTTCTGCGCGACGGCCGGTACAGCATAGACCAAAGTCACGTCTTCGGCCCGGGCGAGCGCTGCGGAAGCGACCTGCAGCGACAGGGTCGTAGCGCCCAAAAAAAGCATATACCAAGAACTTGGTCTAGCCTTGTTGCGGATCATCATTTCCTCCTATGATGCGTTTCGATTGAAGGTCTAGTTGACTTCCCTATTCACCGACCGGTTGTCGCCGGCATAATGAATGCAGCGGGTCTGATGCGCCCCGTCGATCTCGAGCATCGGAACGAGCGCCTTGCGGCATTCGGGAATCTCTACGGGACAGCGACCGGCAAACAGACAATGCAGTGGCGCGTCAGCCTGGCTTGGAAGTTCGCCCGATAGCGATAAGGGAGCTGTCTTTACTCTCGGGTCGGGCCGCAGACGTGCTGACAATAGAGCCTTGCTATATGGATGCGTGGGCGACGACAGCAATTTTGCTGACGGGCCGATTTCCATAATCTGGCCGCGATACATGACCGCGATGCGGTCAGCGAGAGCTTCGACGCTACCAATGTCGTGCGAAATGTAAAGCATCGCGATACCGCGTTGTTTCAACTGTCGCAGCAGGTCAAGGATGTGGGCGCGCACCGAGACGTCGAGAGACGAGGTCGGTTCGTCAAGCACCAACATCTCCGGGTTCAAGACAAGTGCGCGCGCTATCCCAACCCGTTGTTGCTGTCCGCCAGAAAGCGCGCGCGGTAGCCGATCGTGCAAAGGGTCAGGCAGTCCGACGGAACGGAGCAGGTCTGCTGCCAGTCTGGTCCTTTCTGCCCGCGGCAGATCGGCACGATTGATGTCGAGCGGTTCGCGAACAATTGACAGAATGCGATGGCGCGGATTAAGGGATTCATAGGGTTCCTGAAACACTGCCTGGATGCGGCCACGGTCCGAACGAGCTTCGCTCCCATCCAGCGTCGTTCTGCCGGAATCGGCTGGGATGAGACCGAGAAGAATGCGCCCCAGCGTGCTTTTTCCTGACCCGCTTTCGCCGATTATCGCCAAGCATTCGCCTTTGTTAACATCCAGCGACACGTCGTTGACCGCATGGACTTGCACGCCACGGCCGAGCGTAAAGGTCTTGTACAAGTGTTCGGCAGCAAGGAGTGTCATCAAGTAGTCTCCTTCGCTGCATCGTAAGCGGCCTTCCCGCCACCGGAAGCAGCGATCAATTGGCGTGTGTATGGATGTTCGGTCTGGTGAAAAATTTTCTCTACCGAGCCCTGCTCGACCACTGCACCACGATAAAAGACAAAGGCGTCCCTGCAGTAATGGGCGACAACACCCAGATCGTGGGTGATCAGCAAAACCGACGCGTTCAGATCGGCTGCGCGTTCGGCCATGATGTCGAGGATCTGGCGTTGCACTGTCATATCGAGAGCAGTGGTTGGCTCGTCTGCAATGATGAGACGGGGCTTGCGCGCGAGAGCAAAAGCAATGACAACGCGCTGCGCCATTCCGCCGCTGAGCTGGTGTGCGTACCCGCTCAGAACGCGAGCCGGGTCGTTGATGCCGACTTGTGAAAGCGCCTCGAACCCTATTGCGTCGAGTTCGGCTTTTGTCTTGCCGGCAAAATCGGAGCTTGCCGACAAGGCAATCCGAAACTGCTGCCGTATGGGCACAACCGGATGTAGCGCGGCGAACGGGTTCTGGATGACATAGCCGATATCTGTTGCCAGCACAGCGCGTCGCAGCCTTGCTTTGCAGCTCAGAAGATCGATGGGACCGCGTGACGAACTGAAGCGGGCCGATCCGGCCTCAATCCGTCCGGGTGCCCGGACAAGTCCAAGGACTGACTTTATGCTTACCGACTTGCCGCTTCCGCTTTCACCGACGATGCCGGTGATTGTCCCTGGCGCAACGGCGAAACTGGCGTTTGAAACGACACTCGTCTGACCACCCGGTCCAGGAAAACTGGTCGTCAGTCCCGCGACATCGAGAAGGTTGCCGCCAATGATAGTTTCGCTCTCTGCAATTTTCGTCGCAACGTTCATCGCGCAAACCTCCGGTCGGCGGCCTCTGCGACGACGTTCAGACAAGCGACTGTAGCGAACACGAAGAGACCGGGGAAAAACACAACCCACCACTGGCCGGTCGACATGTTCTGTGCGCCCGACTGGATCATTGAACCCCAGGAAGCTGCAGGTGGCGAGATGCCGATGCCAAGGAAAGACAGAGCCGCAATCACAACGATCGAATGCGCCGCCGTCAGACTGGCCTGGGCAATGATGACGCCCGTCACGTTCGGCAGGATGTGGTAACCAAGAATGCGCATCCAGGTCGCGCCGTAGACCCGTGCAGCTTCAACGAAGCGGCTTTCGCGAATGGACAGACCCTGGGCGCGCACCAGCCGCATGAAGCGCGGCACGTTTATGATGGCAATCGCCAACACGATGTTCTCCACGCGATTGCCAGTCAACGCAACCACCGCTACTGCAAGCACCAGAAGCGGAAAGGCTTGAAACGCATCCAGGCCGCGCATGATGAGCTCTCCGATCCGTCCGCGCGTAATTGAGAGCAAACCCAGTGGCACGCCGATTGCGATGGAAAGGATCGTGCCAAACAAAGCTAAGGGAATGTCGCGAGAACCTGCTGCGACCGTTCGTGAAAAGAGGTCAAAGCCAAAGCGGTCTGTCCCAAAGAGATGAAGCAGCGACGGCAGCTGGAGTGACGCTCCTGCGTTTGGCTTAATGGGGTCGAAAGGCAGTGGAAGCATCCAGCGCGACGTTGCCAAGAGCAAAAGTACGACAATCGCGATGGTCAGTTTCGGTGATCCGACCAAGACGTTCAGAAAGGCAATGGGTTTTCCACGGCGCCGATGAAGCGCTCGGTGATCGTGACCGGCAGTGCTCATTGGATTCTAATCCTCGGATCTAGCAGCATCACGGCAATGTCCAACAGCAGGTATAAAAGCAGCGTGACCCCACCGACCACGATGATGAATCCCTGAATTGCCGGGACGTCGAGTTTAAGCATCGATTGCAGCGCCCATTGACCCACCCCACGCCATGAGAATACCGTTTCGATGATCGCAGCGCCGCCGAGGAGAGAGCCGAATAGAATTGCTCCGTAGGTAAGTATAGTGGTGCGTGACTGGAGAAGTGCGTATTTAACGACCTGCCATTCGCTAAGGCCGCAGCCGCGGGCGTAAAGCGTCTGATCGGATTCGAGGGCGGCTCCAATTGTGGTGCGGCTTATCTTGCCGATATAGGCGGAGTACACCACCGACAACGTCAGCACAGGCACGATCGACGCTCGCGCCACTCTCGAAAAGGCGGCAAAGTCACCGGATATAAACGTGTCAATCAGAAGCATGCCTGTGACCGCTTTCGGGCCCGAGGATCCGAATCCGAGCCGCCCGATCGGCGGCGGCACAAGCCGCAACACGTAAAACAGTAAGAAGATCAGCAGCAACGCTACGAGGAAATCCGGAACCGACTGAAAGAGGGTAATGACCCATGAAGAGCCGCGATCCGGCCAGCGCCCACTGTAGTAGGCGCCAATCCCCCCAATCAGCAGGCCGATCAATACCGCGCCGAGCGAGGACAAAACAATCAGTTCGATTGTCGCGGGAAGATACTGTGCGATCTCGTCCCAGACCGGTCGGCCGGAGACGAACGATACTCCAAGATCCCCATGTAGAAGGCCCATGATAAATAGTCCGTAGCGCTGTAGCAACGGAAGGTCTGTACCGAGCTGCGCACGTAACGTTGCAAGCTCTTGGTCACTTGCAAACTGCCCCAATATCTGCACGGCCGGATCACCGGGCATAAGTGCAACGAGAGCAAAGGCAAACGTCGCAACGACAAGCAGCGACAAAGGGATTGCCATTAGTCGCAATGCGACGAGCCTTGCAACGGCAAAGTCGACACGGCGAACGACGTGGGAAATGTTCGACATCACCTAACAGCCTCACCATTGGCTGCCCTGGGCAGCGCGATTTCCGGTCTGGTCAACCTCATGATATCGGCAGAGATGTCTTCAATTTGCTCGATGTCCAACAGGCGGCTCATGAGAGTTTCGGCTGTTGCGCTTTTAAGCACCGGTTTAGTGTTGAGCAGGAACTTGTCGCCGATCTGACCATCAGTCATCGGGTTTTCGGGCGTTCCCTCCGGATACTCGATGGCGATCGAATGGGTATTGCCATCTGTCGTGGCGACATCGACCCTGGCTGGCAAGTGACGGGGAAAATCGAGGGTCGAGTCTTCGGCGCAGAACACCTTGTCAGACGTGCACAAGATATCCTCGTCACGAGACGCGTCGTCAAAATCATGTTGTCCGATTAATTGACGATGGAGGGCAAGCGCGATTGCGAACGGAAGGCTGAACTTGGCAGAGAAGGACGAGGAAGGGCGTCGCCGTTCCGCCTCGGGTTTGAACACTGTTCGGGCAGCGTCCGGATGCACATGGCAGACAACGCGCAAAACATTACGCTCATTGATCCCATGCCGCGCCTTGAGTTCGAAGATTGCATCGATATAGGCGGCGATGATGTGAGACACCGGATATTTCTTGAAAGCGATCTGCGGGAACCGGAAGTCGGGATCTACCGGGCTCTTGAGCATCGCGTTGTTATATTCACTCGCTCTTAGGCGAACCGGCAAAAGCCCAAAAGGTCCCTCGATCGCGGTTCGCGGACCGGTTAGGCCGGCTTTTGCGAAGAGAGCGGCCATAATGCCAGAATGCCCTGCCCAAGCCGGATGCAGCCGCTTTGTTGACGCGCCGTTCGGCAGGTATGCGCTGCTACCGCTGGCGAAGGTTGCTACAATCCCGAAAGCGTTCGTCAGCTCGTCGCGTGTCAATCCTAGTAGTATTGCAGCTGCGGCTGTAGCGCCGAATGCTCCACAGTATCCAGTCGGGTGATAGCCCGCCCGGGCAAGTCCCGAGCCGCCCACCAATCCCACGCGGATCATCACCTCACCACCAAGGATGAAGGCAGCAAGCATCTTTGCGCCGTTCGCGCCAGTGCGCTCAGCCATCGCGAGTGCCACAGGGGCGATACAGGGTCCGACATGACAGACGGACTCGATATGGGTGTCATCGAAATCCGAAGCGTGAATGAGTGACGCATTGACAAGCACAGCAGAACCGGCGGGTAACTTCACATCGCATCCGATAGCGGTTGCCTCGGCCGAACCGCCGACCGAACGCATTGTCTCGGAGAGTGCCTGAGCCTCTTTCGCCGTCGTGCCCGCTATCGCTAGTCCCAGAGCGTCTAAAAGCACCCTCTTGGCATGGCGAGACACTGCTTGCGGGATTGAAAAATGTCCGAGGGCAAAATTGCTTAGCCGCTCGGTGAACGTACCTGTTGCTTCATCTATCAAGGGGTCACTCCCATCACCCAGACCGGAGCCACAGCGGCACGATGCCTTAGAGTTTATTTTGTTTTCGTGCTGGCAGGCTTGGCTTCGGCGTAGATGGACAGATCACCGAAGGGCGTGCAAGACGGCAGCAATCTTCTTATGATAGGAGAGCAAAAGGATCTGTTCGTCGCCTAAATTCACAAACTGGTGAAGGCGTTTAACGCACGACCGCGGAAATCTAGTCACGCCTTTCAGCTAGGCCAAACCGAATTTCCGGCGGAGATCTCGTCTCAGTTAAACAAGTTTCGGGGTTCAAAGCGTGTCTCATGCGGCCGACCATAAAGCCCGCCGTGCAGATGGAAAAGCGGGTGAACTGCCTACTTTCGACCGGACACTCAGCATAAGCAGGAAGGCTCAAGCACAGACTTGAGGACAAGCTTAAGTCTAACGAGTTTCGACACGTTGACCTGATGATAGGTGACGTCCGGCGGCGACGCTGGACGACGGAACGCAAACTGCTGCCTATAGGGCTGCAACGTGTGAAAGGTTCTTTCGCGTAGAGCACCAACAATTATCTTTTTCGAGAATTTAGCCTGCTAGAACCAAACGGAATGTCGCAATCTATCCACAATCCGAAAGATCTATTCGCAATTGGACGCATGCGAGTACCAAATCAAAAAGAAATCGAGCGGACAATTCGATACTGTGCACCTAGGTCCTCCGGCAGACCTTCCATTAGAGAGGGATACAAGCATGTTTGACAATCAGTACTACGACAACCATGAACGCGTCATCCAGGTTTCGGACGATGCGTCGGGACTCAAAGCAATCATCGCGATACACTCTACGGCCCGGGGACCAGCTATGGGCGGATGCCGTCTGTGGAGCTACGATTCGCCTGCAGCCGCGTTTGACGACGCGCTGAGGCTCTCTCAAGGTATGTCGTTCAAGAATGCATTGGCTGATCTGCCTGCAGGTGGTGGTAAAGCTGTTATCCTCGGGCCGCTGCCGAAGGATCGGCGCACGTCCTTTTTTGAGACGTTTGGCAAGATTATTGAATCTTTGAACGGAGAGTATATCACAGCGGAAGACGTGGGCGTCACCGAAGCAGACATGGTGACCGTTTCTAGGAGCACCAAGTACGTCTCGGGCATCGCGGCACAGGGGGGCGTCGGCGGAAATCCCTCTCCTTTCACGGCGCGCGGGGTTCGCATTGGTCTAGAGGCGGCCGTGCTGTCTGCGCTCAAGAGACGAGACCTCGAAGGACTCCGTGTAGCCGTTCAGGGGCTTGGCGGTGTTGGGTCAAACCTTTGCCGTGAGCTCAGTGAGCGGGGTGCAAAATTGATTGTGGCAGACCTCAATGAGAAGCGCGTCGAAGAAGCCTGTGATACTTATTCCGCCGAAAGAGCTTCGATCGATGACATCTTACTCGCTGATGTCGATATCCTGGCGCCTTGTGCGTTGGGCGGCATTATCACAAACGAGGTCGCCGCCAAAATGCGTGCGCGAATCGTCGCCGGAGGAGCCAACAATCAGTTGTCTGGCCTCGACGCCGGGCTGGCGCTCTTTCAGCGGGGCATTACTTACGCCCCAGACTACGTGATCAACGCTGGCGGAATCATCGTCGTCACGGCCGAATACCTCAACCAATTCGATGTCACGGAAGTCGAGCGGGCCATCTCTCGGATCAGTGAGCGCACGAGCCAGGTGCTGAAGCGCTCCGCTTTACAGGGCCAGCCAGCCAATGTGGTTGCCGATCAGATGGCCAAGGAGGTCATCTCAAAGGCGGCTCGTGAACGCAGCGAAAAGGGCGCCTCCGGGCGTATTGCTGTTCACGCCTAGGCCGGCGCGCCGTTTGTCTGGGCTCGGCGGCAGGCCGGCAGATGATCGGCGTAATTCGCCACCCACATATCCGGCGCAGGCAGAACCAGCCCAGCGTGCCGTGCCATCATTCCCAGCTGGATAGGTGGCTCGGCTTAGGGCCATGTCGTTCCACCGTAAGTGAAGTGCCGAGCACACTCGACCAAAAGTACACCGCTCTCCGGTAAGATCACGGATTCAGTACCACGGTACTAAGGAGTGATTGCAGTCAATCTCCTCCCCGCGGGACAGAAGATCGGATTAGCAAGTTCCTGACCGGCATGTTCCACACTGCCATCGGGGAAGGACCGTCATTCATCGAAGGCCTGGTCGCTAGTGGTAGACTAGCAGCGAATGTTGTTACGGCTGCACGATCCGACAACAGCCACTTTGAACCCGCGAAGGCCGAATATAGTCGAGCGTGCGCCTCGAAAGAGTTCCAGTTGTTCGTTCGTATCCGATATTCACCTACCCATTCGAGCAGGCCAATAAACTGCGTTTGCGTCCCGCCGCCCTGAATGCCTCTTTCCTTGACGTTGACGATGCATTCCTCATCGGGGAGATCGATCCAGATCAACGCAGTCACGCGGTTCAGGACCATGTTCACCAGTTGGCCATAGACGCCTTCCATGATCCAGCGATCCTCTTCGGCTGCTGATGCGACCATCTCGTCCCTAAGTCTCCGGTCACGGGCAACCCCATATCCGCCCGGTTGCCAGTGGATATCATCAAGGTGATTGACGGGATGGCGAAGCCGTTCCGCGATCCGACGGGCGAGCCACGTCTTGCCGGAGCCGCCATTTCCCATGATCAGAACCCGGTTAAATTCGGCTGATGCGTCGATAAAACCCATTGCGCCCCTCGAATGGTCTATGGTTCCACCTAGCATTTAAACGGGAATTTTTCCAACAGCTCAAATCAAACTTGCAGAACATCGTCAAGCGGTGTGTTTGCAAACCGGGTTTAATGGGCTCATCACCGAATCGAGCCGCATACAGGCGCATAACCACCATCGTGCATCCAGGTCGAGGTGATGCGCTCTCGAAGGCGAAGATCGCCAACTGTCCTCGTCCAACCGGGCACCACGATCGAACTGTTTGCTATCGTCTTCGTGCCATCGACTTGCGGGTTCAGCTAAGGGATCGGGCACGCCGTGCATTGAGGGGTGCGACGCCGTGATGGTCCCGGAAGGCCGTCGAAAAACTGCTTTGATGAGTATAACCGACTTTTTCAGCGACTTCAGAGATTGCCATCTCAGTTTCCGTGAGCAATGCCATCGCATGGTCCATGCGAAGTCTATGCATGTACTCAAAGATCGTTTCGCCAAACAAAACTTTAAAGCCCGCTGATAGCTTGGCCCGATTGGTCGCAAACTTCCGGCATAGCATTGCGATTGTGATGTCGCTGCCGGTATTGGCTTGGAGATATTGCTTTACCGATCGCAAGGTCTCGACGTCCTTAGGCCGGATAGAGTTTGTTGGATCAACAAGGAAGTCCCGTTGCGTCAGTTCGTGCAGGGACATGCTCATCAAGTCCAGTATCTTCGATTCCATATGGATCTTCTGTAGCCATGGCGAGAAGCGGGGGTTGATCAGCGAGTAGACCGCTTCGATCATTTGGTTGTTCAACGCCAAAGCTTCTCCGCGCAAATCTAGCTGACGACAGTCGAAATATGCCCTCGCAGATCGCGGAAGTTCGTCAAGGGACACACCCAGTAACGAAAGTGCGGCATCCTGTCGGCACCCAATCGTAACCGAAAGCTCGCGAACATCTGCAGCGAAGCAATCGTCTTTGTTCAGACCTTCGGGATGATAGACAATGGCGCTGCTGCCGCCTTCGATGAGCATATCCGGCTTCTGAGCGAACTTGACAAGGTTCTTTCCGCTCAGTTTGTAATGAAACTTCAAGAAGCCATGGCCGGTCGCAGGTCCACTCGAATTTTGCCGAAAAAGGAAATCCGACATCATAATGCGGATGCCCTGGCTGCTGCTGGCTACGTGCCTGTTGCCAGCGCCAAAATGTGGATCGATACGATTGCGAACTATTCTTTCCTCCACCTCCCTTTTCGAAAAGGGCAGTTCGGGGAAAATGTCGTCGACGGCATCGATTTCGCTTAAAGACGAGCGGATGGTGTTGCCTCGTGGGGCAAATGAGCTTGTTGGATCCACGTTGACCTCCCATCAACCTGCGCAGCCGCCGCTCTTTCGAGCGGATTCCATCAAAGTTAGCAGTGTCTGAACAACGTGTCTAGGCGCGTAACAGTCTGCCACTAAGGCTGCTATCCCAGCCCCTGAGGGGGCCAGGACTTAATCGAGTTTTGTGGGCGCAGACGAGATTTTCCTCGCGCAACCCGCTTTTCCGCCTAGTGGCGGACAGTGTGGATCTGCACGCTTGTCGAGATCGTATAGGCAAGCAGACCCTGAACTCCGCTTTCGGTCCCAAAGCCCGACTGCTTATGGGGTTCGAGGGGCAGTAGGCCGAACATGGCGCCAGCACTCGGACGCTTACACGCGTTAACGGAAAGCTCGCCCACGCGCAGTGAGCGCATGGCTTCGTGGACAACAGAAAGATCCCTTGTCCACAAACTCGCCGACAGGCCGTAGTCGGTGTTGTTTGCCACTCGCATTGCGTCCGCGACGGTGTCGAAAGACATCACGCTGAGCACTGGGCCGAAAATTTCCTCGCGCGCAACGACCATATCGCCTGTTACATTGTCGAACACCGTCGGCTCGACGTAGTAACCGCCCGTGGAGGTCAACGTACGCTGCCCTCCCCAAGTAATGTTGGCGCCTTGTTCGGTTCCCTGTTCGATGTAACGGAGGACTTTGTCCATCTGCGGAGCGCTTACAAGGGGACCGAAGTTCGTTTCCGGGTCAAGCGGGCTTCCCATTTTGAAACCGCTCAAGCGTGCCTGCACTTTGTCCAGAAGCTCGTCTTTGATGCTCTTGTGCACGACAAGGCGAGTTCCCGCGGTGCAAACCTGACCCTGGTTCCAGAACATGCGCGCTACAACGCCATCAGCAACAGCATCGAGGTCTTCAACATCAGGAAATACGATGTTGGCCGACTTGCCGCCGCACTCCAGCAACAATCGCTTCATATTCGACGAGCCGGCAGCTTGCATGATGCGCTTGCCGGTCGCACTCGAGCCGGTAAATGTCACCATGTCGATGTCGCTGTGTCGCGAAATTGCGTCGCCAACAGTTGCCCCCGTACCAGGCACCACGTTGAACACACCGGCCGGAATTCCAGCCTCGATTGCAAGTTCTGCCAATCGAAGCGCGCTGAGGCTGGACAGTTCCGATGGCTTCAGGACGACCGTATTTCCCATCGCCAACGCGGGCGCGATCTTTTGGGCGGCAAGCACCGTTGGGAAATTCCAGCCGATGCTTGCCCCAATGACACCTCTGGGATTACGCGCGACCACAGCCAATGTGCTGTCGTCTACGAAGGCATTTTCTCCCATAATTTTGTCGACGCTTTCGGCGCAATATTTCATAACGCCAACGGCTAGCGGCAGATCGATATTCATGCTGTCAACGATTGGCTTGCCGACCTCAAGGCTGTCCATGAGGGCCAATTCGGCCGCGTGAGCTTCAACAAGCCCTGCGAAATCCGTCATGATTTTTTTGCGGGAGGCCAGACTGAGGCCGGACCAACGCCTGTCGTCGAAGGCGTTGCGAGCGACAGAAACCGCCAGATCTACATCTTTTGCATCGCCGACTGGTAGCTCGTGAAGCACTTGTCCAGTGGCCGGGTTCGTTTTTTGATATGTGTCGGAAGACTTGGTAGCTTTGCGCTCACCATCAATGAACGGAGAAAGGTCCGATGACAAAGCTTTCGCGTTCTTTTCCCAATCAATGTTTGCAATACTGTTCATGTCCAATCCTCCCGTAAGCTGGGTCCTTTTACTGAGCCAACCAATTGAATTGATTGGTGCTCGTCGACGCACTCTACGGGAAGATTGCTCGGAGGTTTTCGGATATACGCAGAGGGTTTTGTGCTGGCATCAGATTCATGTTGGACTGACCGGCTGGCTTGTGCCCACCCCTAGCCGGTGTCATCGCAGCCCCGCGTCAAAGCCCGAGACGGGCAAACAGCTCTTCTTTCTTGGTGCGGGCGGGAGAGAACCTCTCTCTTGCTTTGGCAAGCAGTTCAGGTCTTGCTTCCTCCACACTGCCGGAATGAAAAGGAGGCTTTGGAGCATATTCGAGGTTGAGCTGAATAATCTCCGCCTCTTCCTGGCCGATGATTTCGGCGAGAAGTTCAAATGCAAAGTCGATCCCCGCACTTACTCCGGCCGTCGTGACTACATTTCCGTCCCTGACAACACGCTCGCTGACCGGAGTCGCTCCCAGCCTGCTTAGAAAGTGCAAGCAATTCCAATGTGTTGTCGCCCGTCTTCCCTGAAGAAGACCAGCCGCTCCCAAGACCAGCGCTCCCGAGCAGACGGAGGTCACGTATTTCGCGCCTTTCGCTTGGCTCTTAACAAAATCGAGTGCTACTTGATCTTCCATCATTGCGTTCGCGCCGGGGCCGCCAGGGATGCATATCATGTCCAATTGCGGGCAGTCGGCAAAAGATTGGGTTGCCTGCAGTGGAATTCCGGTTGCAGTGGGGAGCACCTGTTTATCTTTCCAAAGCAAATCAACCTTTATGGCGTCGCTCATAGAAAACACTTCATATGCGCCCGTCAGGTCAAGCTGCTGAACGTCAGGAAAAATCATGAACCCGATGTGATATGGCATTATATGTCTCCGTCATTTTTGTTCGGGCGCGCGCGTTGAGGTGGCCCGGGTCATCGCAATCTAATATTAGTCGGAAGCCGCCCGCAGGTTGGCGCGAACAATCTCGGTTACACCATGTATGTCGGGGAACTTTTCACCGTTTCGCAGCCGTTTCAGAGTTTCTACCTCCGCTGTCTGCATGCCGATAGCCCGCTCAGCGGCGGCCTTCGCCTCTGCCGGAGAAAGCACGACAACGCCTTGTTCGTCCGCAAGAACAGCGTCCCCGGGATTGACGATTTGTCCCCCGACCGTCACCGGCACGTTCATGGCTCCTTCAAGACCAAGAACCCTTGTCGTGATTGGAGCGATCCCGCTGCACCACATAGGAAGGTCATGCTCCTCGATTTCCCGCAGATCCGTGGCAGGGCCGTCGATAATACCGGCCTTCACACCAGCAAGCTTCATGGCAAGTGTTAACGCGCCGCCCCAACACGCATATTTAGTGTCGCCTGAACGATCGACGACGATAATGTCACCGGGTCGCGCGATTCCCGCGGCATAGACAAGGAGCGTTGAGTCGGCGTGTGGCAGACGCAGCGTTACGGCCGTGCCGGCGATCCGTCGGCCTCTGATGAGAGGTCGAATGCTGCTGTTCATGAAGCCCGAATAGAGAAAGTGGCCGATCGTTGCAACTTCAGCCTTCTCGAGGAGCTCGATAACGTCTTGCGGAACCTGGGTTGGCATCTCATTTACGGTAAACATGGTGTTTCCTCGGTATAAACCACTTACAGGCATGCTTCGTGTTTGAGCCGAAGCCTTGGCTGAGAACCCGCACTCGCTCAATAGGTCGAAGCAGGCCTTGCCTCAGGCGCTTCGCCGTTTGCACGCGCCGATCGGATTTGCTCGACAGCCTCCTTAGCGCCCGCGCGAAGAAAGCTCACGTCCGCGGCCATCGGTATCAGCTTGTAGCCCCTCCGCACTAGATCACCCCAACTTGCTCCGGCGCTTGGAACGGTTCCCAAAGGCTTGCCCGACGCTTTTAGCACTTTTTCCACTTCCTCGATCTTTCCGCGAACGGCACTGTGATCGGCTCGTTCGAGATATCCAAGTGAGCCGGACAAATCGCTGACACCGATGAAGGGAACATCGACACCGTCCACCGCACAAATAGCAGCCGCATTTTCGAGCGACTTCGCGGTTTCAAGTTGAATGATCAGAAGCAACTCCTCAGCAGCTCTTGCCGCATAGTCCGGGGTTGCGCCGTAGCCGGATGCCCGGACAGCCGGCGCTCCGTATCCGCGGCGCCCGTGAGGCGGATAGCGGCAGGCCTGCACTGCCGCTTCGGCTTCTTCGGCAGTGTCCACCGACGGAATCATGATCGAATCGAAACCTGCATCGAGGACCTTTTTCAGGACGACATGATCATTCCAAGGGACGCGGACGACGCAGGCGGTCCCAGTGCCTTGGAGCGCCCGAAGCACCTCGACTGCGTCTTTGAGTTCACCTGGACTGTGCTCGAGATCGAAAATGAGGAAATCAAAGCCTTGGTGGGCAAGGAGCTCCGAGCATGTCACGCTGCCAGTATGGATCCACACGCCAAAAAGTGTTTCGCCTCCACTCAGGCGACGCTTCAACTCGTTTTTCCGAAACATGGGTTTGACCTTTCAGATATTATCTACACTGCAGAACAATTGCTTCGTGCACTGGATGGCAATGATAGCGAAGCCGCGTTTAAGGCATTATGAGGCCAAGCGATGTCGGCAGCCACAGCGCAACAATCGGCACGAAGGTGATGAAGAAGACAACCAGTACCATAGCGACGATGAATGGCATCACCTCCTTATATATTTCCTCGAGCGGGGTCCCGGTTAAACCGTTCATCACAAAGATGAGAAGCCCGTGCGGAGGAAGTGCCAGCCCAACCATCATATTGAGAATGACCACAACGCCGAAGTGTACAAGGTTGATATCGAGGCCCACGGCTACAGGTATCAGCAGGGGCACAACAACCAGCAGGATGGTGACCTCATCGAGGAAGATCGCCAGGATCAGCATCAAGGCGTTCGCGCAGAGCAGGAAACCGAATGGCGAAAGATGCCACGAAATCAACGTTTCCTGTATTAGTTGCGGCACGTTCTCGTTTGCGATCGCGTAATTGAAAACGAACGCGCCGGCCATGATAGTCGCGATCATCGTGGTTGCTCGTACGGTCTCGATGATGACGGGGAAGATCTTCCGAATCGACATTGATCGATAGACGCCGAAGGCGAGAAAAAGAGCGTATGCAGCCGCAATCGCCGCCGCCTCGGTCGGAGTTGTCGTCCCGCTGTAAATAAAGCCCAGCAAAATGAACGGCATGAGAAGCGGAAGAAAAGCGTTGGCAAAGATCCTCGGCAATGCAGCGAGCGATGTCCGCGGTTCGCGCGGAAAATTTCGGCGCGAGGCAATGACTGCGACAGTGCTCATGAAGACTGCAGTCATTAGGAGCGCCGGCAAAATGCCAGCTACGAGCATGGCTCCCACAGACGTATTGGCAACGATCGCATAGAAGATCAACGCGATTGACGTCGGCATCAAAGGTCCGAGCGTTGCCGCGGCAACCGATGTCGCCGCAGCAAATCCCCGTGGGTAGCGACCGTTCTCCATCATCATTCTTGCAACGACCAGTCCCGGTCCGGATGCGTCTGCCACGGCGCTCCCGCTCATTCCCGAAAAGATCAGGTTGGAGACAACGTTGACCTGGCCGAGGCCTCCCGGCAGGTGTCCAACGAGGGCAGCTCCAAATGCCAGTAAGCGCCCCACAACGCCACTTGCGTTCATGACGTTGGCCACAAATATGAAAAGTGGGACCGCGATCAGCAGGTAGGAGTTGTACAGGCCGTTCATCGTTTGATCGGCCACGAGCCCAACATCCTGACCCGTCGCGATAAAATATGCAAAGCCCGATGCAAGCATGCAAATCCCGATCGGGACCCCAAGAACCGTCGTCAAGATGAACACAACAAAAAGTACAACCAAGCCTTCAGTCATCGTTCACCTAAATGCCTTCACTGTCGCTGCTTGCACGACCTGCGATTGTACGGACCATCACATAGAAGTATCGGAGCGCGATCACGCCAATGTAGATGACGAAGCAGAAGTAGACGTAACTGAGTTTTAACTGGAGGACCGGAGTACGCTCGCGCCACAGAAACATTATATAATCCAGCGTTCCGGGGAACGAATAGACGAAGATCCCCCCAACGACGATTGCCCTTATGGCTGGGATATATTTCCGGATGCCATCCGGTAGAGCGCGGACAGCCAAATCGAACCTGATATGATCTTTTTCCGATAGCATGAAGCTATTCGCCCAGAAAATGATCCAGATGAACAGGATCGTGCAGAGTTCGTCTGTCCAGGCAAACTCGTTATGCCAGAGATAGCGCATCCCGATCTTCAAGCAGAAGAGGATGAACACAGCCGCGAACATGGCCGCAGCAACGCTGTCGGCACACAACCGCAACCAGCTGAAATTAAACGGTTTCGTTGACACGCTTTATAAGGTCCTGATCCCAAACTTTCGCCGACGCTTCCTGTGCGTAGACATCATCTGCTCGCTTGCGGAAAGAGGACACATCGACAGTGTCGACACTAAGGCCTCGGCGACGCAATTCGTCGACATTGGACAGCTCGTCTGCCAGTCGGTCGTCGTCGTTTAATTTGGCCGCTGCCAATGCCTCCTTCTTGACGACCGAACGCTGCTCGTCCGACATCTTCTTCCAAGTCTGATCGGCGATCGTTAGAAAAACTGGCTGAAGCATGTGGGCCGTCAGAACAATCTGTTCGCTGACTTCGTACAACTTGTTCCCATTGATGATCGAGATGGAGTTTTCTACGGCGTCAATCGTACCAGTCCTCATCGCGAGGTACATCTCGGATGCCGCCATCGGAACGGGGCTTGCGCCCAACGAGCGGCCGAGGAGGAGCCAATCGGGGCCACTCGGCATGCGCAGCTTCACGCCATTGAGGTCGTCTGGACCCGCGACCGTCCTTTTTTTACGGAGGTCAACATGGCGCGTTCCAGAATACATGGTGGCGAGAATTTCGAGCTCCATTCCCTTGGCGACCGCAGCATAATAATCGCTGCCGATCTGACCGTCGAACACCTTGCGGAGATGATCGTGATCTCTGAACAAATAAGCCCTGTTCATGAAGCCGAATTCCGGCATCTGCTGAGCGACTTCGAACGCGCTCATCGTACTCATTTCCAGGTTGCCACGCTGAAGAGCCTGAACCTCGGTTCCCTGCTTGAAGAGCGAACTCGCCGGATAGACTTCAACGTCTATGCCGATCTTTGCGTCAGTGATCTTCTGCTTGAACTTCCCAAGCGCCATCGCCATGAAATCACTTGGCGGGACGGATGTCGAAATTCTCAGGCGGATATTGCCCTGCGCTCTGATGACGACAGGGCTCGATAGTGCAAGCGCGGTGGCCGAGGCTCCTACGAGGACAGCGCGGCGGTTCAACATGTCAATACCTCCCTAACGACAAGCGGCCCATCGACGAATGATGCTACAAGCTGCGCCCGCTGTCTTTAGCTTGCATCAGCCTTTTTTTAGCTGACGTCATCAAGGCTTGGCCTCAAACGGCAAGGACTTCGACGCTTAGGTCAGAGGATCGCTTTGCCGTCGCGGAGTCGTATGCGCGCAGCGGGGGCAGGAACAGGAGCACGCGACAAGCCGATTACCTGCTCTTCGAGTAAATCCTTCTGCTCGACGCCGAAACCGTTAATCGGATTTTCCGTTACGCTTGCCTGGCATAGCCTGATGTCCATGGTGGTCGAATTAGTTTGGAATACTGTCAGCGAAGAAAGAACGATGATGTCTGAAACGGAAGAAGCGGTGATAAAATCACTTCGATCTCAGTCAAATGACGCGATCGCGAGTCATGACGTTGATTGCTTTATTCGCATGTTCGCGGAGGAGGCGAAGATAATCGCGAGCACTGGAGAATTGATAGACGGAGTGGCGTCGACAAAGCAATTTTTTGAACGAGCATTCGCCGATCCGTCATTCGTCTATGCCAGGCGAACACCAACGCGGGTTGAAGTAAGTGGCCTGACGGCTGCCGAGGAAGGAGAATGGGAAGTGCTCTGGACACCAAACGTTGTAAGAGGCAGATATTTGGCAAGGTGGAACTTCATTCGCGACGGCTGGAAGGTGGCGGGGGAACTTTATATCCCACTGTCGAGTGCGTGAACCGCGGCGCCAATCCCGCTGTAGCCTTCCCGCGTACAACTGGTGGCTCTTCTAACGCGCACATCGATGCCGGCCCGCCCGAGAACCGATCAAAGAAACGGGCGTGGCCAAGGCGGGTCAGCCTCCTGCAGCACCCAAACAGGCTTTCGCCGCGCAAACAATCAGGCGAGCGTGGTCGTGAAGTCTGTCCGCCTCAAAGGACCTTGCCGGGATTGAGAATACCCTTTGGATCAAGCGTGGTTTTAAGCATTCTCATCAATGCCAGCTCCTCCGGGCTGCGAGAGAAAGCCAGATACTTTTTCTTCTTTGTCCCTATGCCATGTTCTGCAGAGATCGTGCCCCCGTATTGTTGAACGAGCCGATAAACGATCTCATCAATCTTGCTGAACGGCTGCATTTCCGCGCCCGGGACATACGCGACAATATGGATGTTGCCATCAGCGATATGTCCCAGGAAATAAGTCAGGCATCCTGGAAGTTCTTTGGCCATCGTCCTGCGGCAATCCTGTACGTAGGCATCGATCTGATTAACCGGCAAGCCGATATCGAACCCAGCAAATGGGCCCATGAAACTTGCAAATTCAGAACCAGCATCGCGCAGCGTCCAGAACGCGTCGGCTTCGGACAAGGACTGAGCAATGACTGCGTCCTCTAGCACGCCCTCCTCCAATTGCTCCCCTAACCAGCCCTCGAACTTCGTTGCGTCAGAATCCGCGTCTATTCCTTGCGCCTCAAGCAAAACGAAAAAAGCGTGGGTCTCGCTGAAGGGGCTGCGGATTCCAGGTACACGCGAGGTCGCCACATCAAAGAAATCCTGCCACATCACCTCGAAAGCCGAAAGTGATGGCCCGAGTCTCCTTCTGGCGCCATCGAGCAGACGGAGCACCGAGCCGAAATCCTTGAGAGCACACATCGCCGTACTGGTCGAAGCAGGAAGGGGCGATAACCTCAGAACCGCGCGCGTGATGACGCCCAACGTGCCTTCACTACCAATGAATAGATGCTTGAGATCGTAGCCCGCGTTATTCTTCAACATCTTGTTCAGGCTCGTCATCAAGGTGCCGTCCGCCAGGGCAACCTCCAATCCTAACACCATCTGGCGGGCCATGCCGTAGCGAATGACCCTGTTGCCGCCGGCATTCGTCGATAGGTTCCCTCCGATCGTGCATGATCCTCGCGACCCGATATCCAGCCCACAATATAGACCAGCTTCTTCAGCTGCCTTCTGGATTGCCGCCAGCGTCGTGCCGGCGCGCACGGTGGCAGTGCCGGCGACAGGGTCCAGTTCTTCAACGCCGACCATCCGCTCGAGGGAAAGCGCCACACAATCGGAACTGGGCTGCGCACCTCCGCACAAGCCAGTCAATCCCCCTTGCGGTACAACTGCAATTCCGTGTGTGGAGCATATGCGCAGCACGGAAGCGACGCCCTCAGGCGTGGTCGGCCGCACGACAGCCAACGGACGTGTGGCGACCTGACTATTCCAGTCTCGCTCGTTTCGTGCGGGAATATTGTCATCGCAAAGGACTTCAACTCCCGGACATAGTCTGAGCTCAGAGATCGCAGTCACCGTCATTCAGTCCTCCAGAACGTGTGCAAGTCTTACGAAACTCCCCAAAAAGCTCCACCTTTTCTGGCGCTACGTCGGGTTTTTATCGGCTTACGAGCGGTATGCGGTGCGTGACAGGCACCGCGCACAAATTGCCGCAGACAAATAAGTAGCAGGCGGGCTGGTGTCTTTTGAATTCCGCAGCTTTTCTTTCTCTGGACGCCCGAAGTCGTCCGGGTCCGGACCCATGGGCTGGAGAAACTGGTATTCCGCCGCTAAGCCCGGGTACCGGTCGCGGCTTGAAATTGTCTTTGCGCCTTGGCGGCAACCAGTTTCGTCGGGGCTGAAACAGAATGCCCTACTGCACTTGCGCCAAGCCTTTGTGCCGGCGCGGTTCGAGAGAGTAACAGCCTCCGTTAGAGGCCTTTGAAGCATGAGGCGTGCATGAGCGATGTTCCTACACTGGCGCTGATCAGAGACTTGATCGGCTTTCCGACGGTTTCCAAAAACCCTAACAAAGATCTTCTCGATTACGTCGCTCGCTACCTTGACCGCTACGGAGTCGCTTTTGAGATCTTGTGGAACGCGGATTACTCGAAGGGAAACCTGTGGGCGACGATCGGGCCTGCGGATGTGCCAGGCGTCATCTTGTCAGGCCACAGTGACGTGGTGCCGGCTGAGGGACAAACCTGGACATCCGATCCGTTCGTCATGCGCCTGGACGACAACCGCATTTATGGTCGCGGCGCCTGTGATATGAAAGGCTTTATCGGTGCAGTGCTCGCAGCTGTACCGGACCTGGTGACGCGGGATCTAAAGGCGCCCGTTCATATTGCGCTTTCCTATGACGAAGAAGTCGGTTGCACGGGGGTCGGGAGTCTACTGACGCGGCTTGCCGACCTGACCGTGAAGCCCGCCCTTTGCATCGTCGGTGAGCCCACCGGTATGCAAGTGGTCGTCGGCCACAAGGGTGTTGGAATGTACGAGGTCTCAGTAACCGGCAAATCGGCACATTCCAGCCGTGCCCCCGAGGCCGTTAACGCGATCGAGCACGCTGCTGACATCATCGCGTATATAAAAGATATCAGTCGACATCATGCCGATGCGGGACCGCGCGACCACGAGTACGACATTTGCCACTCAACGATTTCGGTAACGACTATCAATGGTGGAACCGCACTCAACATCATTCCCGGAGACTGCACTTTCCATTTCGATATCCGCGCACTGCCAGATCTTGAAATGGATAAAATCATCGCTCAACTCGAGCGCTATCTTGAGGCCAAGGTTATCCCCAAGATGAAGGCTATATGTCCAGATAGTACCGTGGTGGTAAAACCCCTTGTCGAGGTCCCTGCTCTGGGCACCGATCCACGGCACCCGGGAGTGACCTTCGTCAAGAACCTCGTCCAACGCAACGACCACGGGAAGGTTGCATTTGGGACTGAGGCAAGTCTGTTTAGCGGAAAGGCTGGGATTGTTTCCGTGGTATGCGGACCGGGCTCGATGGAACAAGGGCACAAGGCTGATGAGTACCTGGAGCTAGCCCAGCTGGAGTTGTGCCGAGAGATGATTGGGCGTCTGGCCGGAGAGCTTGAGAAGTCAAGATTGCCGTGGTGAAACGAAGCAATCAGGACGACGGGGTCTACCATTCTTCCGTCTGTCGGGTCCGGTCACGCGTGCCCGGGTAGCCGCTTATCTCCCTTTAAGCGATCCCGCCCGCGTCCGTTTGAAAGCGATTCATGGCTCCAGCCGTTCGACCCGACTGTTATGCCGGGATCTGCCTCCTGCTTAATCGACGCGATATGGTGCCTGCTACAGCCCTAATGCACGACCATGTTAATGTTACCGCTCATTGCTGACGGAATCCCGAGCGCCCGAGGGCCCGTCGTCCTGGTTCCGACACTACACGAATAAGCCGCGTCCATTGATGCAGAACCAGGAACGACGATCGATCGACTGCTAGTCTTTACATAACTTACAGCTGCCGAGGTAGCGCTCGAACGGTTCGGATTGAAACGAAACACCGCCGCGCGCTTCGTCAACTCTCGCGGCTCGCTGATCAACTGACAGCGGACAAGTGTCGCGAGACTGACGGGCGCAAAAAAATGCCTGCTAACTGCGAAAGATCCCGAGTTCTGATCATGCATTGATAACGTCGGTTAGGGCATGCAGATCGCGCCTGGTACGGATCAAGCGAGAGCAAACCTGAGCTCAAAGGGGAGAGAAAGAATGAAATTGAACTTACTCGCGATTGCTGTCGCGGCCATGTTGGGTCTGGCACAAGGTGCAACAGCACAAGCTGTTAGGGTCGGCGTATCGGCAGCTCCGATCCCACCCTATCAGATGCCCACCGCGGATGGCGGTTTCACCGGGTTTGAAATCGACCTCCTGCACGCAATCTGCGAGGATCAGAAACTGGAATGCACGACGATCCCGGAAAATTTTTCCGCTCTTATTCCAGAGCTCACCGGTGGTAAAATCGATCTGATCCTTTTTGCACTCGTCATCACGGAGAAGCGTAAGGAAGTGATGGATTTTTCTGATAAATATTCCGCTCCGAAGCGTGCGGTCGTCGGTCAGAAGAACGAGAACCTCGAGGCTACAAAGGAAGGTCTTGCCGGGATCACCATAGGCGTGACCCAGGGCACAACGGACGAGCGTTATGCCAAGAAATATTTAACCGAGTCGACGATCAAATCCTATCCATCCCAGGACGAGGTCAATCAAGATCTGATGTCCGGCCGCATCGATGCGACTGTTTCGGACGAAGTCTTCCTGCAGTATTTTCTCACAAAGGGCGGCTCAGCCTGTTGCGAAGTAAAGGGAAAAATTGCGCGCACGGCCGACCTCGATATCTTCGGTCCTGGTAACGCCTTCGGGCTTCGCAAGGGTGAGACGGAGCTCCGTGACAAGATCAATGCTGGCATCAAGAATATCCGCGGCAATGGAAAGTACGACGAGATTAGTAAGCGCTATTTTGGTGAATCGATCTATGGAGATTGATGCCGGACGCGCTTGCTAACGAGGAGCTGCTGTCAATGCACACTTTCAGGCATTGGCAGCATTCTTCGCTATTGATGCGCACGGCGAGGCTTTGCGCTCGCACGAATGATACGGTCGGGTCGTAGTCTAAAACCGGCAAATTTTACTCGTTGCAAGCGCGCAACAAGGAAACCGGGCGCTATGCCTTTATCGCTTTGCGATTTACGCTTGCCGGCAGCATGTTCGTTGTTCTCCGTTTGTCGCGATCACGGCCGACCTCGCGCCCACTCGAACTGAGCGCTTACGATATCAAAAGAAATCCTGTCGTAAGCCGAAGAATATACCACCTTGCCTTCAGTATGCTGTTCGACAATTTTAACCTTAGGCGCGCGCGACGGTGACCTAAATGGCCTCTCTTTCGTTTGGAAGAAGCGCGCATGGAGTTTTATGATCTATGATTGAGGCGACGATGAGAAGTGTAGCGCTCGACCCCGTTTCGGATCCTCGACCCTACGCAATCCGGGTTCAGGACCTGCACAAGTCCTTTGGCACCCTCGAGGTGTTGCGCGGTGTGTCCCTTAGCGCCAGGCAGGGCGATGTAATCGCCATTATCGGCGGATCAGGCTCCGGAAAATCGACGTTTTTGCGATGCATCAATTTCCTTGAGACTCCAACTCGCGGGAAGGTCGTCATCGGCGACGAAGAAATCGTTGTTCGCCCTGACGGTACGCCCGTGCACCGTAGGCAGATCGAACAGATCCGCAGACGGCTTGGAATGGTTTTCCAGAACTTCAACCTGTGGAGTCATAAGACCGTCTTAGAAAATCTGATCGAAGTCCCGGTCCATGTTTTGGGCGTGCCCAAACGAGAAGCAATTGTGCAAGCGCAAGAGCTCCTGCGCCGCGTCGGTCTTTCCGAGAAAGCGCAGGCTTATCCCGCATACCTGTCCGGCGGACAGCAGCAGCGAGCAGCGATCGCCAGGGCGCTTGCCATCGATCCTCGCGCAATGCTGTTTGATGAGCCCACCTCGGCTCTCGACCCCGAACTGGTAGGCGAGGTTCTTGGTGTTATCCGCGGCCTTGCCGGGGAGGGACGCACCATGATCCTTGTTACACATGAAATGAAATTCGCTCGCGAGGTGTCAAGCCACGTAATCTATCTGCACAATGGCTCCGTGGAGGAAGAAGGCCCTCCCGACCAGCTGTTCGATGCGCCAAGGTCCGAAAGGCTGAAACAATTCCTGCGCTCGGTCGGCTAGATGTGATCGGACAGCACCCCGAGAATCTTTGCTCCCACCGGCCCATTGCTCAACCCTCTCAATCCGGGACTTCTTATGCTTGACCCTATCAAGAACATGTTTGCTCCGGGAGGCCCGTTCGAGCTCCTGGCATTTGCACCACCTGGCTGGGGCGGAAACCTTCTATTCGGCTTGCTGAGGTCGCTTGAGGTCGCAGGCGGAGCGTACGCGCTGGCGCTTGTCATCGGCATCCTCGGCGCCTGGGGCAAACTCTATGGCGGCGAGTTGATCCGCGATCTTCTCCAAATCTATACCATTGTCGTTCGTGCCGTTCCGGAGTTGGTGCTAATCCTTATTCTTTACTACGCCGTGCCTCAGGCGATAAACAGCGTGCTTGTTGCCTCCGGTCACGAGCGAATTGTTCCCCCGCCATTGATGGTGGGCACAATCGTCTTGGGCTTGGTGATCGGCGCCTACATGACAGAGGTCCTAAGAGGAGCGATCAAGGCCATTCCGGTCGGCCAAATGGAAGCGGCCAAGGCATACGGCATGCCCGCCGGTTTGACCGCCTGGCGCATAACGTTGCCGCTGATGACTGCGAATGCAATTTCCGGGATGGCCAACCTGTGGCTGATCGCGACCAAAGACACGGCACTTCTCGCTGTCATAGGATTTGGAGAGCTGACGTTGTCGACGCGACAAGCTGCTGGGGCGACAAAAGAGCATATGACTTTTTTCGCTGCGGCGGCCCTCCTTTATCTCATCATCTCAATTCTGTCAGGTCGGATATTTGCGTTCGCAGAGCGCTGGTCGCGTAGGGGCCAGGCGCCATTGAAGAGGGCAGCAATATGAAATCGCTTCGCGAAATGACCAAACCACACCGGTTGCTGATAATCGCGTTGGTTCTCGCAGCTGTCGTTTGGTGCGCCGAAGGTCTGCGTTGGGATTGGGTCGGCGAATATTGGGCGTCGGGTGTGGTTTTGGAGGGCCTGACCAATACTCTGTGGATTTGGGCAATCAGTTGGGGCGCCGGTTTGTTTTTCGCCGTTTGGCTCGGGCTCGCTCAGGCCGCCGGACCATGGTATCTGGCGCTACCAGCCAAGATCTATTGTTCGATCATCCGCGGCACACCCCTTCTTCTGCAACTTTGGGCGCTTTACTACGGGCTTGGTTCCCTATTCCCCGAGTTCCCATGGCTAAGAAGTTCTTTCCTTTGGCCGTATCTGCGTGAGGCATGGCCCTTTGCAGTTGTTGCCCTAACTTTTTCATTTGCGGGTTACGAGGGCGAGGTAATGCGCGGTGCTTTTCTGGGCGTATCGCGTGGGCAGCTCGAAGCTGCACGCGCGTTCGGTGTGCCGCGTCTGACGGCATTGCGTCGGATATGGTTTCCACAAGCTTTTCAACGCGCCTTGCCGACAGTGGGCAACGAGTCCGTGCTGCTCCTGAAAGGTACCGCACTCGTCTCGACAATCAGTGTTTTGGACATTTTCGCCGTAGCTGATCAAGTCCGCTCCGATACATTTATCACCTATGAACCTCTTCTGCTTCTTGCAGTGTGCTATATGGTCTTAACGGGCGTACTCGTGTTGGTTTTCCGATATATCGAGCGCATGTTTCCGGCGCGTGTCGCATGACGGAAGACGACTTGCGCCTACCGGAGCGATTGAATTGCGCTCATCTGAGATTTTTCCAATGATCTACTGAAGCTGCGCACGAGGCCGTTGAGGCTGGCGCGAGGCGCGATGCTGTATCGATTGCGTTCGCATCCACAGCAATCAGCAATCAGCAATGGCGCGTGGATGTGGTGGTAAGGTCAAGATCGCTGGGCCGTAAAACGTCAGCACGCCGCATGCGTATCTGGCAAGGCGGCTCCGCGCATAGGGCTGCTGCGTTCGTCTACCCTGCCCTGGCTGGCAGGGAGGCGACGGCGTTCCAAGCGCCATTGAGCACCTCGTTATTGTCCTACGGGCACCTGGATGGCTGCGGATTTGACCTACGCGGCGTCACCGGTGCGATGATAAGGAAGGCAGGATTTGTTATGACGCATGACCAAGCACTTGAAGCCGCAGCATTACTGGGTGCCATCGCCCATCCGAGCAGACTTAAGATCGTGAGAGCCTTGGTTGGCAGAGAGATGAGCGTCGGGGACATCGCCACAGCGGTAGGTCTAGGTAAGTCTGCCACGTCGGAACATCTCACAAAGCTCCGCGAAGCAGGGATGATTCTCGGCCGCCGTGACTCGCGGTGGGTCTATTACCAGTGCTGGTCTGAGAAAGTAATCGCAGTTCTCGAAGCGCTCGATGCAATGTTTCCTAACTGCTCTCACCCAATCATGCTTGAAGGTGAGCAAGACCAGCAATTCGAAGCCTCACCTTGCACGCATCCTCTGGTCAGGCGAGCCGACGCTTCTGAAGCGCATAGTCGTGCCTCTTGAGACGCTATGTGACGGCTCGCAGGAAGCTCAGGGTTTGACTGCGCCTTCCCGCAATGCACTTGGCTTCATCTTCGGGGTGACGGGTCACGCGCCTTGCGTTACGGACAGCGTCGATGCAACGCCATCGAAAAGACCGGAGTCGGCGGCTCCAAACTAACGTTGTCCCGTCGTCGGATTTCACCGAACGCCTTATCGTGACGCATCTATTTGGAGCGGGAGCAGTCGACGCCTGCAAATAGCGCCGCGAATTGTTACCCGCGTGGTCATCAGGCCATCATTAATGCCGCCAGGTGAAAATGTGCTTGCCACCGTCTAGAAGCAATCCGCTGCCTCCATCGCTCCGACCGATCCTCTTCCGTGACAGAATACCGAGACAACGCCGGAGCGGATATCGATTACAAAGCCTACGAGTGTGACGTTTCTTTCCGCGGGAGAGAATGGAACTGCAGGGATCCCGCGATATGGCGAAATCTTGTCGCTGTAATGTCGGTGGAACCTGCCATGACCGTTGCTGTAGCCAATGCGATCCGAGACTTCCTCATTGCCCCTGGCCGGCGCCAGCAACACGACTTTGCAATATTATGGGCGTGGCCAACCCTCTTTTTCCAAAGCCTCGATATGGCGTCGGAGGCTAAACTACCGTCGATCGATCCTATCGCATGTAATCGTCGGCTGCAAAGCCAACGACTATGACGGGTGCATCGACCCCTTTGAGGACGTGCACACCAAAGCTCTCGCACGAGCAACCGGCAGCGTCGGCGAAATATGACGTCATGAGCACGGAGGCCCCGACCTCTTTGGCGGGCGAGAGCCTGAAGGCGCGCCGCGCGGTTAACCGGGCTGCCGATGATTGTGAAAGACAAGCGGCCTGGAGAGCCGATGTTGCCATGCACGACGTTGCCAATATCAACGCCGATCCGAGCCCGCAGCTTAGGCGCCGTGATCCGGGACGGCAGAGCGTTAAGCGCCGTTAGCGATGCCAGGCCCTGGCGAGCAGCAGCAAGCGCTGCAACACAAAGTTCCGCTTCTAGATCATCGTCGTCTATCGGAAAATAGAGAACGATCGCGTCTCCAACATGTCCTGATACCTGCCCGCCAATTGGGGATACAGCGCGCGTCATCGTATCGAAGAACAGGTTGAGATTGTCGATCAGCGCACCGGCTTCAAGGCTTTCGGTCATTGTTGTAAAATCGGCGAGGTCGCAATAAAGCACAATTGCACGGATGCGTTCCACTTCCCCAAGCCCGATTCGCCCGTCGAGCATCGCGGTGGCCGCGCCTTGTCCGAGATAGGTTTCCAAGAGCTTGCGCCCTGACCCGGCGTTAAGCCGTGCACCCACCGCCAAGGCGAATATGGGTGTGGTCAACTGCAGAAGCTGAACATGAAAGTCGCTAAAGCCATTGGGTACAGCAGTTGTGAAACAGCTTAATACATCGTCGAAGAACCCGAGCGTGGCGTCCGGGGCCAGATGGCTGGCAAAAGCGACCCCATCCGTTGGGCGTTCCGAGAAAAGTAATAGCTCGATGTCCCTGCTCAATTTGGTCATCTTACAATCCGTCAGGAGCATCATTTCAAAGATTGGCCATGACGCGATCGTGCTGACCGACATCGACCCGTGTGACGTCCATTTCAGAAAATGTTCCTGACGAGCAGGATCGACCACGTCGCAACACACTTCGATCGTAGCAATCTTCAGCCCTGCCAGGAGGAGCTGGTGAGCGTAATGGTCAAGCAGTTCAAGATCGCTTGCCCCATTCAAAGCCGCCACTGCCAGGGATTGGGTGATCTGGAAGTATGTTTCGTCGAAAGCGCGTGAACGGTTGGTCATTGCCGAGCCAAATTATTGAAACCGAAGCACGACATATACAGAATAGTCGCGGTCAGCCATCCCGTTGCCGACCGCTTTTTTTGCGGGTTCAACCTTGCTGTGGACTAAGTTCCCGTCTCCTATCGGTGTGCCCGGTCTATCCAGCCGGTTGGAGCTTGGCCAGTAGATCATCGAGGGACTTCTTGGCATCCCCGTAAAACATCCGCGTATTATCCTTGAAGAACAGCGGGTTCTCGATGCCGGAGTAACCGGCGCCTTGGCCGCGCTTGGAGACAAAAACCTGTTTAGCCTTCCAGACTTCCAGGACCGGCATGCCGGCGATCGGCGAATTGGGATCCTCCTGTGCCGCCGGGTTCACGATATCGTTGGAGCCGATCACGATCACCACGTCGGTATTTGCGAAGTCGTCGTTGATCTCGTCCATCTCAAGCACGATGTCGTAAGGCACCTTGGCCTCGGCGAGAAGCACATTCATGTGACCTGGCAAGCGGCCGGCAACCGGGTGGATCGCAAAGCGCACCGTTTTTCCCGCCGCCCGTAGCTTGCGGGTGAGTTCAGAAACGGCCTGCTGTGCCTGTGCCACCGCCATACCGTAGCCTGGCACAATAACGATCGAGTCCGCATCGTTCAAGACACTTGCCACTCCGTCTGCATCGATTGCGATCTGCTCTCCGATGATTTCCATCGTCGGAGCTGCTGTCGTGCCAAACCCGCCGAGGATGACCGACACAAATGAGCGGTTCATGGCCCTGCACATGATGTAGGAGAGGATCGCCCCCGAGGAGCCGACGAGTGCGCCGGTAACGATCAGTAGATCATTGCCGAGCGTAAAGCCGATGGCGGCTGCCGCCCAGCCCGAATAGGAGTTCAGCATCGACACGACGACAGGCATGTCGGCGCCGCCGATCCCCATGATCAGGTGATAACCGATGAAGAACGCCGCAAGCGTCATCACGATCAACGTCCAGCCGCCAGCACCATCAGCATACATGATCAATAGGATCAGCGACAGGATCGCCGCGCCGGCATTGAGGAGATGTCCGCCAGGCAACTTCTGCGCTTTGCCGGACACCTTGCCGGCAAGTTTGCCGAATGCGACCATCGAACCGGTGAAGGTGACAGCACCGATGAACACGCCGAGAAACACTTCGACCTTCATAATCGCGAGTTCGACTGGGGTTTTGTGGGAGAGGATGCCCGCAAAGCCTGTCAGAGCGTAGCGTGCCGTCGCATCAATGCCGTCAATGCGGGTCGCCTCGAAATGGGCGTTAAAGCCGATGAGTACGGCGGCAAGGCCGACGAAGGAATGAAGTGCCGCAACCAGTTGCGGCATCTCCGTCATCTTTACACGGCTGGCGACATATGCACCGAGTACTGCGCCTCCTGCGATCATCGCAAGGATGATCGACCAATTGCCTATTCCAGGTCCAAATACGGTGGCGACCACCGCCAATACCATGCCCGTCATGCCGTACCAGACAGCGCGCTTGGCACGTTCCTGACCAGAAAGCCCGCCAAGTGACAGGATGAAGAGGACGGCGGCGGCAATATAAGCCGCGGATACAATACCAATTGTCATGGTGGAATACCTCTGTCCGATCAGGACTTCTGGAACATTGCGAGCATGCGACGTGTCACGAGAAAGCCGCCGACAATGTTGATCGTTGCGATCAGCACCGACAGTGCCGCCAGCATCACGACCAGCCTGTTGTCGGAGCCGACCTGTAGCAAGGCGCCGAGAATGACGATTCCGGAGACAGCATTCGTCACCGCCATCAGAGGCGTATGCAGCGAATGCGAGACGCTCCAGATCACCTGGAAGCCGACAAAACAGGCAAGAGCGAAGACGACGAGATGACTCATGAAGCTTGCCGGCGCAAAGGCTCCAACCAGCAGGAGCAGTGCCGTGCCAGCGAGAAGCAGCGCGCCCTGGTTTCTGGTCTGCGTCTTGAATGCTGCTACTTCCCGTGCACGCTTTTCCTCAGACGTAAGTTCCTTTGTTTTTTCCCTGGGCTTTTGTACTGCAATCGCCTGGACCTTTGGCAGCGGCGGTGGATAGGTAACCACGCCTTCAAAAGTAATCGTTGCACTGCGAATGACGTCGTCTTCCATGTTGTGGAAGATCTTGCCATCCTTGCCCGGCGTCATGTCCGTTACCATGTGACGAATATTGGTGGCATAGAGCGTCGAGGCCTGAGCGGCCATGCGACTTGGAAAATCGGTATAGCCGATCACTACCACACCGTTATCGGAGATGACACGCTCTTCGGCCACGGTGAGGTCGCAATTGCCACCGCGTTCGGCCGCAAGGTCGACGATGACGGATCCCGGCTTCATCATCGCCACCATGTCCGCGAGCCACAGTTTGGGCGCATCACGGCCAGGGATCAGTGCTGTGGTGATGACGATATCGATCTCAGGCGCCAGTTCACGGAACCTGGCGAGCTGTTTCTCGCGAAACTCTGGCGATGATGGGGTCGCATAGCCGCCGGTCGCCGCGCCGTCGGCAGGCTCGTCGGCGAAATCGAGATAGACGAATTCCGCTCCCATAGACTCAATCTGCTCGGCGACTTCAGGCCGGACGTCGAAGGCGTAAGTGATGGCGCCGAGCGAGGTGGCGGTGCCGATCGCGGCAAGGCCTGCGACACCAGCGCCGATCACCAGGACCTTTGCTGGCGGCACCTTACCCGCGGCCGTCACCTGTCCGGTGAAGAAGCGTCCGAAATTGCTTCCGGCCTCAATTATCGCACGATAGCCAGCGATATTAGCCATCGACGACAGCGCGTCCATCTTCTGGGCCCGCGAGATGCGCGGCACCATGTCCATGGCAATGACGTTGGCCCCCGTCGCCCGCACGGCCTCCAGCAGATCTTTATTCTGCTGTGGATAGAAGAACCCGATCATCGTCTGGCCGGACCTAAGGAGTTCCAACTCAGCCGGCGTCGGCGGACGAACCTTGACAAGCACGTCCGATTGCGAAAACAGCTCTGCCCGCTCGTTGATCACGGTTACGCCTGCGACACGATACGCGTCGTCAGAAAAACCCGCGCCTTTGCCAGCTCCGGCCTCGATGAGGCAAGTGTAGCCAAGTTTTTGCAGCTGAATCGCGCTTTCCGGCGTGATCGCAATGCGTTTTTCGCCTTCGGAGACCTCGATTGGGCTTCCTATTTTCATGCTTCGGTGAGCTCCTAAATATTGGGCAGATTGAGGGATGTTTGCGAGAACGGCTGCCAGGTTGATCGAAATTGTCGCCTTCAAAGGTTGCCGTAAACGATAAGCAGATCCTTGGCATCGATCTGGTCGCCGGCCTTGACGAGGACTTCCGAAACGGTCCCGTCCTTCTCCGCATGCAATGCCGTTTCCATCTTCATCGCCTCGATGGAGACGAGTACGTCACCGGCACTGACGACCTGGCCTGGTACAACGAAGGCCCGTGATATGACGCCTGGCATCGGCGCACCCACATGGGTAGCATTGCCCGGCTCCGCCTTGCGGCGGGCCGCAGCGCCGGAAGCGCCATGGGCCCGATCCGGCACCTTGATGCGGCGCGGCTGGCCATTGAGCTCGAAGAAGACGGTGACCATGCCCTGGCTGTCGGTGCCACTCATTGCCTGGTTGACGATGACGAGCGTCTTGCCCTTCTCGATATCGGCAAACAACTCTTCGCCGTCGGCGAGACCGTAGAAGTAGGCAGGCGTCGGCAGAACCGACACGGGGCCATAAGTGTCCGAAGCCAGCGCGAAATCGCTGAAGACCTTTGGATACATGAGATAGGAGGCGAACTCGAAGTCGCTGACCTCACGCTCCAGCTTGGTCTCGATAGTCTTGCGCTCCGCATCGAGATCGGCATCATCAAGCAGCGATCCGGGGCGCACCGTATAAGGCTGTTCACCCTTCAGAGCCTTCTTTTGCAGGGCTTCCGGCCAACCTGACGGCGGCTGGCCGAGATCGCCCTTCAGCATGGAGACGACCGATTCCGGGAAGGAAACTTCCTTCTCGGCGCTGACCACATCGGCGACCGTCAGGTCCTGGCTCACCATCATCAGCGCCATGTCGCCAACGACCTTGGAGGATGGCGTTACCTTGACGATATCGCCGAACATCTGGTTGGCATCGGCATAAGCCTGGGCGACCTGATGCCAGCGGGTTTCGAGCCCCAGCGAACGAGCCTGTTCCTTGAGGTTGGTGAACTGACCGCCCGGCATTTCGTGCAGGTAGACTTCCGATGCCGGGCCCTTCAGATCGCTCTCGAAGGCTGCATACTGATTGCGAACTGCCTCCCAGTAGAAGGAGATGCGACGGATCCATTCCGGATCGAGGCCCGGATCCCGCTCGGAACCGCGCAGCGCTTCGACGATAGAGCCGAGGCAGGGCTGCGAGGTATTGCCTGACAGCGCATCCATCGCCGCATCGACGGCATCGACGCCGGCATCCACGGCTGCCAGAACAGTGGCCGCGGCAATGCCCGACGTATCATGCGTGTGGAAATGGATCGGCAGGCTGGTCGCTTCGCGCAGCGCCTTGAACAGCACCTTGGCTGCGGCCGGCTTAAGGAGACCTGCCATGTCCTTCAGTGCGATGATATGTGCACCGGCCTTTTCGAGCTCGACGGCAAGGTCCGTATAATATTTCAGGTCATATTTCGGGCGAGCCGAATTGAGGATATCGCCCGTATAGCAGATCGCTGCCTCGCAGAGCTTGTTCTCCTCGGCCACCGCATCCATCGACACGCGCATGTTCTCCACCCAGTTCAGGCAGTCGAAGACACGGAAGAGATCGATGCCGCCCTTGGCGGCCTGACGGACGAAATATTTGACGACATTGTCGGGATAGTTCTTGTAGCCGACGCCGTTTGCGCCGCGCAGCAACATCTGTAGAAGCAGGTTCGGTGCCGCCTCGCGGATCAGCCCCAGGCGCTCCCACGGATCCTCGGTCAGGAAACGCATCGAGACGTCGAAGGTGGCGCCACCCCAGCATTCCAACGACAGCAAGTTCGGCAGCGCATGCGAATAGGTGCCGGCGATCTTGGCAATGTCATAGGTACGCATGCGGGTGGCGAGCAACGACTGGTGGCCGTCGCGCATTGTCGTATCCGTCAGCAGCACCTGCTTTTGCTCGCGCATCCACTCGCCGAATTTCTTCGGGCCGAGCTGGTCGAGAAGCTGCTTCGTGCCATCGGGGATCTTGCCGCCATCAATATAGGGCACGATCGGATTGGCAGCGTCCTCCGAAGGGCGCGGGCGGTCCTTTGCTTCCGGGTGGCCGTTGACGGTGACATCGGCGAGATAGGTGAGAAGCTTGGTGGCGCGGTCCTGACGCTTGACCTGCTGGAAAAGTTCGGGCGTCGAGTCGATGAAGC